>OJKD01000001.1_pt1 | contig 61472 bp, 66 predicted proteins | sample 1596511 | NCBI WGS metagenome assembly OJKD01 (sample SAMEA4350133, study PRJEB24818) | metagenome | biome: human; feature: gut; material: faeces | place: Denmark | collected 2013-09
TACTGAAACACACTGCCTGTGTACAAGTGCGCATCAGTCATCCGGTAAACTTCGACTTTCCACTACAATTTATTCCTGCCTGATTTCTGTATAACTGAGATATCCCGGCACAGCGGACAGATAAATTTCCTCAGATAAAAGAACATAAATGCTGGCTGCTGACAAGTCTGTGAAAAAGGATTATCCATACTGCTCAGTAATCGCGGATAATTCACCAGCCCTCCGCCCGTCTGAAAGGTGACTTCCCGGGGCATCCCAGATATCCACAACACACTATCCGGCTCCGGATAAACCATTTATGGCAATATCATGAGCAGCGTTGCTGAACCAGATAGTACTCCTGGTTGTATCTTTGAAGATTCACCATAGAGGCGACTGCCGATGGTCAGGTTTTGTGTACCTGCTCTGTACCATCTCATCGTTGTCTCTCCTTTGTCCACGCCATTAACCGAAACAATGGAGTCCCAGCCATGACCCAGACCAACCGAAAATTGCTGACCATGGCTGTATGCCGGAGCTGTATTGCTTAACAGGAAAAAACGAATATTTGTAGGCACATCGCAAGACACAGAAAGAGTCTGAGCCGCATAATGATTATTAGCGCTATTAATCGACAGATCACCATGATTTATTTCCAGAGACTGTGCAGAAGGACGGCATCCTCCGGTATTTTTAATTGAGAAATTCAATGTACCATTAAAAGGAAATGTTTTCATTAACGAAGAAGGGATTTTGTAGCGTCCACCAATATAATCATAATTATTACGCTGAATGCCACGTAAGAACTTAACTGGAAACGTATAATCCCCCTTAGGAAGGTCAACAGGCAATCTGGCGTTCAGGGTAACACCACCAAATGACCATGCCAGACTTCTTTTTTCTCCGATATTGAAACATGTCTGTCCAGATGTGTTTGCTTCATCCCATGCAAATCCCTTGGTAAGATAGTAATTATCATTATCTTCTGCATCAAGTGAAAAACTTCCTCTGGACTGAAGTTCAAGATATATATTATATCCATTATAGGAAACATGTTTAGGAACAACCAGCCATGCAAAATACTCAGACCAGTAAAGACCATGAGTCCAGGTAAATCCATTGCAGGCCACATAGCTTAAAGTTGCCGTACTTGATGCGGAGTTTATATCCACTATGAATTGAACAATATCGGTTACTTTAACACTAAGTTGAGGACGATAAATGTTATCATTAAACGAGTAAAACATTGTACTCTGGTTTGCAGCCAGAGCATCATTACAGCCTGACAGGGATAAAAATAAAAAAGCAGGGAGCCATTTTTTCATCAGAAATCACTTCCGTAATTACAGTTATTCATTTGGGTATGACTCAGTTATAAATCATGCTCATACTGGCCGTGGTCCGGAAATCCCCGCCATTCAGTATCCCGCTGCCATTACGAAAGGGCACTGAAGTAAAGGTGAACGTTGAACGCGCTGTGTCCAGACCTGCTGTCACTCTGTAACCATTTCCTGAACCATTACCTAATGTAAGAGGTGTTGACATTCCTTTTCCCTGATACAGCGCTATACCAAAATGAGTTATATTTGTTGCCAGTACATTATTCTGACCTCCTCCCATAGTATTTCCCGTAACTTTTATCCAGAGAGAGCCACTCTTATACGGACAGGATATGCTTATGTTTTTTGTGACTTCACCACGTGAGTTGTCCACATGCTCAGGATTAATATTCCCAAAATCAACAACAATATTCTGCCCGTTATTAATGGTGCATGGGGGGATATAAACATTTCCCCTGATGTTAATCTGCACATCAGCCAGTACAGCGACCGATGTCAGAAGCAACGATATAAATAATGATAAACGAATCATTCCCCCCTCCGGAGAGCGGTACAGAAAACATTTTATTTTACGAGATATAAAATTAACGTATTTTAGTTGATACTATTACGAATATGATGCAACCAGCGTTGCCGTTGCAGAAAATGCTTTAGCCTGCAGCTTTCTCATATCCCCTTTATATCCAAGTTTTGCGTAAAGAGTAATATTTTTAGACAGCCCTACTCCCGTGATTTTTCCGGGCGTAAACTGACTTCCTAAAGTGACTGCGTTACCAATACTACTGTTATTACTGTTGTAAAGATAAATGAGCAACCCATCACCAGAAACGCTTGAAGTATCAGGCACCAGTATCGAATTACCAGTCTGACCATTTGATGTTATTGTGACTTTCATGGTTCCCAGGCTATAGGGGCAGTTCATACCGACAGAAAAGTCTTTTTGATGTCCGCTTCCATCTGGGCTCAATGTCTGAATCTCTACATTTCCCCAGTCAACCTCTGCCTTTGTTACAGTACAGGCAGGAATAATCAGTTTTCCTTTAAAGGTCAGATTATCAGCTGCATGTGCATGCTGAGACATTAACACTGCCCCCAGCATTACCGGAAGACACAAACCTCTTATCTTTTTCATCTGAAATATCCTGTACAAAAATTTTGCTAACGATATGTTAATTCAAACGTGGCTGTTGCTTCATAATCACCGGGTACCACACTCTTCGTCCGCAGGGCTTCCGGCGTTGCCACAACATACGCGCCGAAAGGAAGCTCAAGACTGTTTCCGGTAACCTTTTCCCCCTGGCCTTTATTATGGGAAGCGCCGGGTTTCAGCAGACTGCTGCCATCGGTGTCCAGCAGTGCAATGCCTAACCGGCCGGCATTCACTCCGGTTACCTTCAGATGGCCCGGGAGGGCCGCCTCTTCCGTTCCCTTAAAGGTCAGGGTCACAATTTTGCCAACTGCTGTTGCATGGCAGTTTTCCAGCCTGATGACAAACGACTCTGTCGGCGAACGTCCGGGCGGATACCAGAAATCCCTGGACGCGCGGGTTTTGAAGACGACATGTTTATTCAGACTGTCACCGGACACATGGCAGGGTCTGTCAAGCAGATTACCCCTGAATGCCACATCTGAGGCCATTGCCTGCCCGGCAGACAGTGCGGCAAACAGTAAAAGAGCGCCTGTGCTTTTTATCATCACATTCCCTTACTCATATTTTATGCTCAGACGCAGCATGGCCGGATTGCCCCTGGCATCAGAATACTCACCCTCCAGTGTCGCCCTTTTCCTCCAGGCGGCCAGCATCTCCTCCTGTCGCCGGTCAGGCCGGCACAGTAAAAAGGTATCACCATCGTGTATAACAAGATGGTCACAGCCGGATAGCTTACGGTCAGGAAGTAAAGCACTTCCGGTTCCGGGACCGGTTACCAGTGAGCCGGAGACTGTCATCGCAACGCCCCGTTTTCCGGGCTGAAGTGCACCACCGTCCCCACATCCTGCCAGCCTCAGCATCAGAGGTGCTCCGGCTGACGCAGAGTGATTCTCCGGCCGGAGGCTTAACGGCACTTCATTACTCACCAGCGTGCAGGGTGAGGACAGCAGTGCACCACTGACGGCCAGGCTTCCGGTGCGTCCCCCCCGTTCATTTATCCGGTAATGACGCGACTCATCTGCAGTAAAGACGTCATCGTATATACCCCGCTCTTCAGCCCGCAGGAAAGTATGGATGAAACCACTCAGCGACAGTGCAATAAGATACAGTACTGCTGTTGTTTTATTCACAACCATAATATCCCACCCGCATTTAACCGTTATTGCGGTACATTATTTCTCTTTTTTCACAGAGCAACGGCTGCCATTACAGATAAACGACAGTACCGGGCGACCACCATAGTCGTTAATATAAGACAGATAAGGGGTATTATAATTTGCCGATTTTACTGTCTGCTCTGAACGGGGAGACAGCATCACGGTTTCAAACTCACCTTCCTCTGCCTGCTTTTCACTTCCTCCCAGACCAATAACAGTGACATAATAGGGCGTCGGGTTTTCAATACGATACCCACCGCTGACTTTGTTCAGAATTAACTGGTCCTGCCATACTTCATTTGGTCTGGTTTTAATTGCTGCCGGGCGATAAAAAAGCTTTATTTTGGTCTGTAAGGCTATCTGCAGTACATTGGCCTTTTCACTCCTCGGCGGTATTTCCCGGAGATTAAAATAAAACAGTGATTCCCTGTCCTGAGGAAGTTTACTGATATCCGGTGTGGTACTCAGCCTGACCATGCTTTTCGCACCCGGCTCAAGGCGCTGAACCGGAGGGGTGGCAATAACCGGCCCTGTAATAATTTTTTCCTGATTTTCATTTTCTATCCATGCCTGAGCAAGATAGGGCAGTTGTTTGTTATCATTGGAGATATCAAGTGTCATTGACTTCTCACTCCCGTCAAACACCGCGCGGGTTCTGTCCAGCGAAACAGCAGCGTCTGCCCCGGATATAACAAACAGGGGGATGGCAGCCATCAGAATCTTTTTTCGAATCATACTTAATTTCCACATTCTGTAATTTCACCTGGTCCGGAAAATGGCATAACCGCATTCATCAGCCGTTAATATTCCGGACTTTCATTTATTTCTGAGGCGTACAGGGAAGCAATAACTGCTGGTCAGATATTGCTGTCTCCGGTACATTTACCTGACACTGTGTTTTTCCATCCCAGTTTACCGACAGGGTTTCCCCCGGCGTCACGCCACTCAGCCAGGCAAGGCCTTCGTCGGCCACCATGCCCAGTTCCCGGCCTTTTTCACTGGTTACACTGGCACCAAACGGGGGCTGAGAGCCATCAGCAAGACGCAGTATTGCAAACAGACGTTTCCCTTTAAGCACGCTGAATTTCCGGTAACCAATGGCACCTTCTGTCAGCGCCGATTCCACAACAGAACGGGTTGCTTCCACATCATCCGGTAAGCGCTTCAGGTCAACAGAGGTTGTATTCCGGTAATAACTGCTGATGTCAGTCACCACGCCCGTTCCCCAGCGATTTGTCACCACCTGCCCGCCATCAACCGGTACACCTCCCACACCATCCGTGTCAACAAGAAGACGTGTTCCACCGGACATTCCCCCTGCATGTAACGCCGCACCTTTTCCGGTAATTGTTGCCCCACCGGAAGCACTGACGCCGAAAGACGTATATCCTTTCTGCAGGGATGCAATATTCGCGGACAAATTTGCCAACGGACTACGATGACTGTAATAGGCATTAATCTGACGTTGCGATGTCAGTCCACCGCCACTGTTAAGGCCGGCGTTCAGGCTGTAGCTGTCCAGACCGTCATTGAACGTGTCAGTGTAGCCGGCCATATTCACATAACGGTCATTACTCATACTGCCACTGTAGCTCGCTGTCCCCGTCCCCAGCGGCACGGATATACGCAGGTAAGCAGAATCGTTATCACGCCCCAGATATTTAGACCTTGAGGCTGACAATCCAACCGCCACACCCTGCAGTCCGAAAACATTAAAGTAGCGGTTGACGCTCACCGTATAATAGTCCGTTTTCCGTATGTCCCAGTATGTCTGACGGCTGTACTGCAGGTTAAAAGAGGTGTTCCAGTCCGCCACGTTTTTATTCAGCGTAACGGTATACATCTCTTTTTCCCGACTGCTGTAATCATTACGGTAGCGGGCGTTCAGGTACTGCTCCATGGTCATATAGTTTCGCTCTGAGAAACGATACCCGGCGAACGTAATGTCGGCATCCGCATTATCAAACCGTTTGGAGTAGCTCAGACGCCAGGATTTTCCCTGAAACGTTCTCTCTCCCTCAATACGGGCTACTGACTGCGTGATATCAGCGGAAAGGGTCCCCGGCACACCCAGGTCCCAGCCGGCACCGGCTGCCAGTGCATTATAATCACCGGCAAGCACAGCCCCGCCATACAGCGACCACTGGTTACTGAGCCCCCAGGATGCCTCTCCGGTCGCAAATACAGGCCCTTCGGTCTCATGCCCGTATCCGCGGGAACGACCGGAGACAAGTTTATACCGGACCTGTCCCGGACGCGTCAGATAAGGAACCGAGGCTGTATCGACCTGAAAGGTTTTCTTCCGTCCATTCTGTTCAATAACCTCAACATCAAGACGTCCGCGAACTGAACTGTCCAGGTCCTGAATACTGAATGGCCCTGCGGGGACCATCGAGTCGTACAGCACCCGTCCCTGCTGCGACACCACAACACGGGCATTAGTCTCCGCAATCCCGGTAATCTGCGGTGCATAGCCTCGCAGTCTGGGCGGCAGCATCCGGTCATCGCTTTCCAGGCTGGCTCCCGTATAACTCCATGACCGGAATATATCTGAGTTGATATTATTCTCGCCCAGCGTCAGGTTTGCCCGCCATCGTGGAATGGCACGGAACAGATAAAAGCGACTCCATGTGAAATTTCTGTTTGTCGTTTTTTCCCCGTTGTAGCGGCTCTGCTCCTGGCTTCCCTGATAGTCAGCCCGCAGGCGCCAGGGCCCCAGATTCCCCCCCACAGTCCCGTTATAACTGAACTGATGAGAGTCTCCTCCCTGATAATTACGGGAAACCGTCCCGTTGAGGTTATAATCCAGCATCAGTCCGGGAATGCCGTCGTCCCAGCGTGAGGGAGGCAGCCAGGTGGCATCAGAATACTCAAGCCAGGCCTGCGGCATATTGATGCGTAATACGCCCGCTCCGGTATCAGGACGAATATCCACTCCCGGCAACCCATGAAAATCCGCACACTGACCATCATGCCAGTAAACAACTTTATCCAGAGATTCTGCTGTTAACCCCATCAGTCTGACCATATCTGATGTCAGACAGGCCTGTGGCAATTTTTTTTCTGCCTTATCTCCTGACGACTGAGGTTCAACAAATGAAATCTGTAACGATGCGGGAGAAATACTTTGCCCGTTAACAATCACATCCAGAAGATATTGCCCCGGCAGAACATAACCGGCTTCTGAAAAACGGGTGAAGTCAATATTTTTCTTGTCCGCTGCGTCAAGTACATCTGTATTAAACTCAACGGCACTGGCTGCGTTACAAAACAGAGACAACAATATCACACAGGTAATATTGTTGACTGCAAAAGGTATTCTGTCTTTCATTCCACGCATCACCAGATTCACAAAAAAGATAAATAACCGGACATCTCACCGGAGTGACTCACTCATAATCGACCCGGAATCCCAGCACAGCAAAATAATTTCCGGCTTCAAGTTTTTTTCCGTTTCGCACAATTCTGAGGGTGTAATCCAGCGCTTCTTCATTACCCGTCAATGGTATTGCAGGCATTACTTTCCCTGCCCGGGCAATATTTCCCCTGGCATCAGCTATCTGCAGATTAATTCCTTTTGCCTGACCGGATAAATTAAACTTATCCGGTGTTTCACCCCGGACGCCATCGAAAGTCACCCTTATCCGGGAATCAGAGAAAAGGTTCCCACCCTGACTGTTAAATTCACAGTTCCTGAGCCGGAGGCTGAATTTTCTTTCAGGTCCGGAAAAACCATTCTGTAAATCCCGAACCGGGGTTTCCCCCATATCGATAATCTGCCAGGCGTCTTCCATCGCCAGAGTACAGGCAGGTCTGACAACCTCACCATGAAAAGCAGCCCTGCCGTCCCACCATACGTGTTCTTCTCCCCAGTATTCAGGAAGGGACATGCCGGGCGGAGGAAACGGACCGGCAAAAACACCATGAACAAACACACAGCAAAAAAAGAAAAGTGGAACAGAGAATCGCAGTCTCATGATAAATACCCTGAGCAATAAACAGCGGAATATTTCCGCTGTTTACAGGACCAGATTATCGTATTACTGTTACTGATAAGTAAGGTTGAAATTCGCAACTGCTGAGAAGGCACCTTCAGCTACATCATTGCCACTTGTGTCTTTCTTAACTAGGGCAGTAAAATGGATTGTATTATCCCCATCGACAAGACTTGACACACCTGTCGCTGTTGTTCCATCAAATTTTACTGCTTTGCCATGAGGATCTGTAACAAGAATTGCTGTATTAGTCGTACCAACTGTTTGCAACATATCGGTACCAGCTTGAACCCCTGAGAATGTCAGAGATACAGTCCCCGCTTTACCAGCCTTCTTATAGTTAGTAACATCACAATCGGTAAGTTTTATATCAAAATTCTTGGGCGTTGAGGATCCACCATTATTCAGTAAAACTTTAGAAACCTGACCAAACTCAATAGATTGATCAGCTGACTGAGCATCAATACCACATGGTGCATCTACTACAGTTCCGTTAAAAGTTACTTTTCCCTGCCCCTGTGGAGCAGCATTTACACCAAAAGACACCACTGCCATAGCTACCGCACCGGCAATAACTGACTTAATCATAAATAACAACCTCTTTTTCATTACTGAACACACCAGAGATATCTGGCAATCTAAAATGACCCGATTACCTTTAATAATCAGATCAATACAAATAATATTCTCGTATTTTCAGGGCAGGTTATTTATCGACAGAATACTGATATAACCTGTCTGCTTTCTGATAAGGACTTCTTTTTATCTGTAAGATAACTCCGGAATGCCATCATTCAGTCAAATGCCGACGACTCATCTGTATAATAAGGTGCAAGCCTTGCTGCAAGAGCATTCAGCCGTATAAGTCTCCCAAGTGTTGTACTGAAATACCCATTATTCATCTGGTATTTCTCGCAGACCTCCTTACGGGAGTGCCCACCTACCAGATAGTCCTTCATAGCCAGAATGACCCTGTCACTGTGAATAGAAGAAATACCTATCAGTAAAAAAAAATGCATTTCAGACATAGAGCCGGGCAACAGTACGCTCTCGCGTATATTCAGCAAAAACGCATTTCCTGACCGACTGATGACTTCATGATGCGCCATGTTTCCCCCTTCTGTCGGGCCCCTGGATATATGCTTCCGGCCCGGAAATACTCTTCACGCAATAAGTTAAATTTAGTTTTTTATGTTGTAAATATTGATTTAAACGATCTTTTAACCCACAAAACAAAATCAAACCAGAATAAAACACCAACAACAAGAATACACTCAGATAAAAACATCATTGTGAATTGAATTTACAGCATAAAAGATCGTCTAAATGCATTTTTACGGACTTTCTTTTCACAGAAAAATAACACACAAAATGTGATACACATCAAATAAAGCCAACAAAAAGCAAATTCACTAAATTTCACAAATAAAGCAAACACAGAGAATAAAAATACCTTTCCGTTGATAACAGAAAGCATGATTTTTATTATTCGAAGAAACTTTGTTACAGTGAGATGAGTGAATATATGAAGAATGAAATACTGGAATTTCTGAACAGGCATAATGGAGGGAAAACGGCAGAAATTGCAGAGGCGCTGGCGGTAACGGATTACCAGGCCCGCTATTACCTGTTATTACTGGAAAAAGAAGGTGTGGTTCAGCGCTCTCCATTAAGGCGAGGCATGGCAACATACTGGTTTTTGAAAGGAGAGATGCAGGCGGGACAAAACTGTTCTTCCACAACTTAATAACTCAATTTGTGGGCATGCTTCACTGAAACAGATAAAAGTTACATCAGAGTGCAGATTCAATTTTGCAGCATTCGTCACAAAATAAAAATCCAGCATTTTATGTCAGAATACCTCACATGATAATAAAACCTGTCCGGTTTTACTGCATGGCCAGACATTATAAAAAAGCAAATCCTGTAAACTCCATTCAGCCTCCTTGCTGTCCGGTAACGGAGGCTGTTTTTTCGTTACGCCTTTCCCCGGCAGCATCAGTAGCAGTAATTTATAGATTCTACGAACTGAGACTGTCTGTCCGGGGAGAACGTACACAGCCCGACACAATGTACCAGTCAATAATATCCAATTTCTGATTCCCTGCCTGACAGACCACTCTCTGGCAACTTTGTATTCAGTTCATCTACTACTGGAGACAGATTTATAAAATCCAACTCCACGATCTTTGACCGTCCGCATCCCCTACTCTCTGTGCTGCGGTCATCGGTTAATTCCAGCGTCCGTCCGTTACGATCAGATATTACTGTTATATACCTATACCTTTTTAAAGGCGACTTCGTCTACATTTATATGACGTGCTAATAAAGGCTTTTTCATCCGGGACAGACCGCGCTTAACCACACGAGTCATAATGCCGTCAACGGCATTCCAGCTAATTTTAAGTTGTTTCCTGACGGCATCAACGGTGCTGATTTTTAGCCATGAGAGCACGAACAATTCGAACAGCAGCGAGTACCGGCTACCGGGACCAGTCCATGCTACAGGCAGGGGCTGGCAACAACGCTTCGGGCACATAATGCGGGGAACATCGGATTCGACTAATCTCATGAACTGGCAGGTATCGAGGTGGAGCCATTTACGATGTTGGTGATCGTGAACAAAGCTGAGTTTTACGCTACCGTAGATCTTTCTGCTGATGACCTGAAGGAACTGCTGGCAGAATGTGTCACGAACGGTGCAATAGTCATCCGTCGTTGACAGAATGGCAGCATTACTATAACTGGGAACGTCCTCATAGCGCTCACAACGGTAAAACTCCGATGGAACACTACTTTGAACTTGCTGAGAAAACACCATACTCCGATGCCGTTCATGCACAAACTATCAGCCCAATGAAGAGCATATACAGGAACAGAATTACAAGCTTGAACTTGAACTGAGAAAATTGAAACGATGTCTATGAATCACACAAATGACATAACATTATGAACAAGCTCACAAGTCTGATGGTTAAATTTTATAAAAAAATAACAAAGTATCTTATCTTCTGGTAGAGATACAGGATACAGTTTGTAGGAGCTTTCTTTTTTAAACAATGATTTGCAGGACAGTTATGCCAACCTAGCAGAATCAGTATCACAACAATAAATGACAGATCATACCTGAAATTTGAATTAACAGGCATCATGAATGTCAATAGTCTAAGCGGTTACTACTTACATCGCTTGCATAAATACTAAACACTGACTAGAAAAGTATTGGATAACCCCGTCACTAAAAGTAACACTTCGGTTATTTGCTCGGAATGTATCAACGCCAAGATTGTTAGCCGTTACACCTTATATCACTGGCGCTGACAAATGTTCCTTTTCAAACCCTGTTGAATTTTGTCAAACCGGTGCAGACACGCAGGAAAGCACGCCAGCACCGGTGTAATGCCAGTTATAATCAATAAGAATGGAATGACGAATCAGTCAGGAAATGATGACTAACAGTTGGCTGACCGGAGGGTGTCAGCGGAAAGATAAGCGGGAGTGTCGCCAGCACCAGGGACAGGGCTGATTTCCGCAATACCAGCGCCGACATTGCAACACGTTTCATGCTGCTGCTCCTCGTGATTCCTCAATTCGCTGCTGCATCCACTGCTCCACTTCACTTTTGTACCAGCGGCTGCTGCGGCCCAGCTTGATGGGTTTCGGGAAATGGCCTTCACTGATCAGCTTGTAAAACCATTTATCTGTCATACCGGTGAAACTGGTGATGTAGTTCATGTCGATCAGGGGATCGTCGGCACGCAGCAACACGCAGTCGTGGCCTGTCATTGAGGTCAACATGGTCAGAATATCCTCTGTGAGATTTATGAAGGTTGTGCGAATGCGGGGAAAGGTGCTGAGCCGTATTCTCAGAACGGTCCTGCAGATCCGGGATAGCCGGGATTACCGGCGAGGCAACGGGCTTCCGGATCGCACACACCACGGCGATCGCGGGCGAAATCACTGAACGCCCAGATAAGGTCCTTAAACAGGGCTTCGCAGTCCGGTGACCGGCGATCCAGTACCACATCCCGGGTGATCTGCTTCTGGTACGGCTTTGCTTCACCTGGTGACGCGAAACCCAGCACATTACTCCAGGCATCCAGTATCAACCGATCCAGTTCGGGGCCGTCGAAATACTCCTGTCTGACGCACAGCACCACGTGGTATTCCGGCTTTTCCGGATGACGGGTCAGGAGCCAGCAAAGGTCGCGTCCGGGTTTCGCATTCATCAGCGCACTGACGGTTTCGATAAAGTCCATACCGAACCAGATCTTTCTGCTGCTGAAGGCGTTGTCATATTCACACGGTAGACGAAGCAGGATCCGCCGTATCCGTGAGCCGGACTGCTCACGCAGCGCACGCTCAAGGACGCCGATGACTTTGTTCTGATAAGATGGCCAGAAGGGTGCCAGGCTATAGTCGAAATAAGGAATAGCATTCATAAGATATGTTCCGTTATGCGCAGCCCACAATGCGTCCTGCCCGTGAATGAGCTGACGTGTTATGGCTTGCGGATGAGATTGATGGAATAAGTGAAGAACTGAAGCAGAACGGGAAGATAAGGGACAGAACACCGGATTCAGGTTCAGGATGAATGATCTCCGTTGACTTCAGTTCACATCATTAATCAATGCGGTAAGTTTTTACCGACGGAGTGTTTCCAGGAGCGGAGGCTCAGGCCTTAAGCTTCAGAAGTGAGGCTTACGAGGACGCCCTGCAGCAGGACGTTCAGGAACTTCATTGCAGCCGTAGGCACACAGCCCGTCTTTTTGCTCTTCTTTCGCCAGATAATGCAGGGCACCGCGAATATTATCGATGCTTTCAGGATCGTTGTGGCGCACAGGAATGTTGATGTTGTATGCATAATGCGGCTGATATGTACAGCGGTGCGCCGAACCACAGTTATACGTAATTGCCTGCCAGCATTCCGCTATCCGCTCCGCAAAGGGATATATTTTTTTAACCCTCTGACGATCGATCCAGAAAACCACATGCGCATGAAAACCATGATCAGCCGTCCATTCAATCACCCAGAAGAAACCAACGATATTTTCAAATTGTTCCACCTGCTCCAGCAGCATACGCAACTGCAATTCAAGCCAGCGATGATCAGGTTGTAAGAAATCGGGCGTATCTTTCCTGTAGAAGAAATCCATCCGTAAGGCCCGCAGGCAGGAATAGCGTGCCATCATTTGATTGATGTGATGGTCAAGTAAGGCGGTAAAAAACCAGTTTGGTGTGTAAGATTTAGGCATGTTGATGACTCCTGAAAGTTAATGACGTTTTAAGCTCTGTGAGCGAATTAATGCTTTCGCTCATAATCAGATCTAAAACGGTAATAACTTACAGATGGTATTTATCAGGCATGCTGTAGCAGAATGGATACGACGGGTTATTAACGATACGCAGCATTATGCAGAAAGAAATGGATTATCTGATGGTATTAGCTAAAGAGATGAGATAAACGAGGAGTAAAGAAAATACAGACTCAATAAAACATCACGAAATACTGCAAAATACGCGATAAAACACCACGACCAGAAGGTTAAGAAACATATTGCGACCAATCACATCATAAACTACAAACTTGCTCTCAGTGGTTGTAAAAACCGTGTACAAGGCCAATGCAATAAACTTATATGCGCTCATTCAATCTGTTCTTAAGGACATGAACATTCACGGCTCACGATAGCAGAATAAAAAATACCACTGACATGATTTTCATCCTGCATCTTAGATAATACAACCCAGAACAAACATAATCAGGAATCTCTCCTGTCAATTCCATTGTTTATCCAGCTCTGTTAATCGTTACAGAATCATGGATACCTTATCAAAAAGTAAACATTCGGTTAATCAGTAATGACAAAAGAATTGATGTTCATCAGAATAGTTAAAACACTTCAGATAAACAATTATCGTTAAGTAAATACAGTTCATGATAAATAAGATTAAGATCAATTGCTGTTTCAGTGAAGACTGATAACAGATGGATATTAGCAATAGCGTAGTAGAGAATAGCTTATCTGAATATCATATGAGTTACAGTAATTATGATTGGGGGATGGAGTGAATACGATAACAAGAGTAATACTAATGGAATATGTAAAGATTGAGAGTGAGTGAAGACAGGAAATAAATAACAATAGAGATTATATCAAAAAGGGAGTGAGTATAATAATAGTAATAAACCTAAATTAAAAACATCCATGTTTTATGTAAATACAAATCTGTTTCATAATTATGTACAGAAGTTCGTTATAACGAATATGTAAATAATTCAGTGTAAGTGCTGCCATATTAAAGGTGATCGCTCAGGTGTCAGCGCCAGCGATAATAAGACGGTCACCATTTGGATTGTCCGCTCCACCCAACATGTTGTTTCCTTAAGGTTCTCACACCAGAAAGGACATCAACATGCTGAGCAGAGAGGACTTTTACATGATAAAGCAAATGCGCCAGCAGGGCGCGTACATTGTCGATATTGCGACTCAGATTGGTTGCTCTGAACGGACGGTCAGACGCTACCTCAAATACCCTGAACCGCCAGCCAGAAAGACCCGCCACAAAATGGTTAAGCTGAAACCGTTTATGGATTACATCGACATGCGCCTGGCAGAGAATGTCTGGAATAGTGAGGTTATCTTCGCGGAGATTAAGGCAATGGGTTATACGGGCGGACGTTCCATGCTGCGTTACTACATCCAGCCCAAACGTAAAATGCGTCCGTCAAAAAGAACAGTTCGCTTCGAAACTCAGCCTGGATACCAGCTCCAGCACGACTGGGGCGAAGTTGAGGTGGAGGTTGCCGGGCAACGGTGCAAAGTTAACTTTGCGGTTAATACGCTGGGGTTCTCCCGCCGCTTCCATGTCTTCGCAGCACCAAAACAGGATGCTGAGCATACCTACGAATCACTGGTTCGTGCCTTCCGCTACTTCGGTGGTTGTGTGAAAACGGTGCTGGTTGATAACCAGAAGGCTGCGGTGCTGAAGAATAACAACGGGAAAGTCGTGTTCAACTCCGGATTCCTGTTGCTGGCCGACCACAACCAGAGCAGGAACATCTGCAGCCGTTACCGAGTTCTGCATTAAGCGCCGTTACGACAGTTAATTTCGTCAGCATACGGGAAAACTGATTGAGGTCGGCCTCGGTTTTGAGGCCTTTAGCCAGCTCAGCCGCAAGGACTTTAAGCGTCTTTTCGTCCACAATCTACTTGTCTACGTTGTTGGAGCGAACATATCAAAACCGGCAATTACACAATTTAAATTACAGTCTCTATGAGAACAGTTCAATTTTTTAACTCTCGTTTTCCTCCCTGGCGTTATATGCATAAGCAACTTGAAAGACCCGATGATAGTTATAATTTCAGGTTATGTCCATGACGACCAATTTGTAACTAAAACAATAAACGGTAACGCTGCCATATAAGCATCAAAAGCGAGCATTACAGCAACATTCAACCGATTAGATGTATCACTCATAATCAGAACAAGATGATGATGTGCCCTGAGATATAAGAAAATCATCAAGAGAACCTCCGGCTTTTATTGCTTCTGCAATAACAGAAGGCCGACGACCTTGTCCACTCCAGTACATTATTTGACCGTTATACTCATACCTGTACTTATTAGACTCTCCTGAATCGTTTTTTCTGCCCGTCTGTAATTTTTTGCCAAATTCACGATACACATCTTCCGCCGTTACACCTGCGTCATCCATGTACTTTTTGATAATTGCCAAAGAATCCTTCAACTCATTACGCTGCTCAATGGCCTTTTCAAGGTTATCCTTAACTTGATTGAAGTCTTCATCAGACATTTCCATGATCAACTTCCGGACAAGGTTGGAATTAAGAAGTGATGTACGAACAGTAGCGAGATCTTCATTCTCAACAGAAAACTTCTTCTTGCTCATCTATCAATACTCTGCTTATCATTAACTTATGATAAATCCTATCAGGTGATTTTTTATAAAAATAATGGCTACATCACAAAATGTGATACTTAATATTTACTTCATTCAAAGTGAGTGAACTTTCCCGGATAGGCTGGCCCCCTGAATCTCCAGACAACCAGTATCACTTAAATAAGTGATAATCTTAATATTAGTTTTTAGACTGGTCATTGGAAAACAGATGATTGATGCCTCAGGACCGGAGAAACTCAGACGGCGTACTGCACAGGAAAAGATCGCTAATGTTCAGAAGAGCTTTGAACCAGGAATGATGGTCTCCCTCGTTGCCCGGCAACATGGTGTAGCAGCCAGTTACTTCTCTGGCGCAAGCAATACCAGGAGGGAAGTCTTACTGCGGTGACTGCTGGGGAACAGATCGTTCCTGCCTCTGAACTTGCTGCTGCCATAAGGCAGATTAAAGAACGCCAGCGCCTGCTCGGAACAAAACGATGGAAAATGAACTCATTAAAGAAGCCGTTGAATATGGACGTGCAAAAAGTGGATAGCGCACGCGCCCTTGTTGCCGGGGTGATGCACTGGGCGGTCACTACCGGCGGCTTCAACAGTGAAACAGCACAGGACGTCATGCCAGGAGCGGTGGAACGCCGCTTCGGCAACGAGCTTCCGGCGTCTCCAGTGGAGTGGCTGACAGATAATGGTTCATGCTACCGGGCTAATGAAACACGCCTGTCCGCTCGGATGTTGGGACTTGAATCGAAGAACACGGCGGTGCGGAGTCCGGAGAGTAACAAAATAGCAGAGAGCTTCGTGAAAACGATAAAGCGTGACTACATCGTGTTCATGCCCAAGCCAGATGTTAATGACGGCATTGCATAACCATGCAGTAGCGATCGAACATTACAATGCAGCATAGCTCTAGGTTATCGCTCGCCGCAGGTATATATGTGGCAGCGGATCAGTAATGGGTTAAATGATAACAGGAGTCTGGAAATATAGGGAGAAATTCCCTGATGGATCCCCAAAAAATTTAGTAAACCAATATCATATTGGTATACCGTTGTTGTAGAACTTTCAGCCCTGCGTCAAGTGACAAGATGTTTAGTATGAGTGAAGAATGTCGGAACCTGTTTAGGATTCTGTGTAAATGCCTTTTCTCAGAAGTGACCGTTCAGGCGGTCACCGAACTCGATAATAAAGCGGCTCATTGCCATACGCCAGTCCTTCAATGGCACTGTCCATTTCTGGGACGCAGACTGGATTGCCAGCCACACCACTTTTTTCACCGAGTCGTCTGTCGGGAACACTTTACGCTTTTTGATCGCATGGCGGATCACACTGTTTAGTGACTCGATGGCATTTGTCGTATAGATCACTTTGCGGATGTCCGTCAGATAAGCGAAGAACGTAGTAAGATTCGGCCAGTTAGCCTGCCAGCGTCGGCTTATCTAGTGCTTGCTAGCCTGCCTCTTCCGTGGGTGCCTGATTAAATCTCTTTCAGGTCGCGAGTGACGGCTTTGTAGTCCTTCCATGACACGAAGCGCAGACTGTTGCGCACCATATGCACGATGCATAACTGGATGTGGGTCTCCGAATATACTGTGTTGATGGCATCTGGGAAGCCTTTCAGGCCATCTGCACAGATGATAAGGATATCGTTCAGGCCGCTGTTTTTCAGTTCAGCCAGCACATTGAGCCAGAACTTCGACCCTGTACACGATTTTGTGTGAAACAACGGGGAGCAGGTCATCGCTTCCCAACCCGTTATTTCAGCGTGCCGAACTGTTTGTCTTTCAGTGCATATAGTCGGTCGAACTCAGCATAGGGCTCTCCCGTTTCAGCCGCGTGCCGGGTTTTAGCATCCAGAAGGTCGGGTAAAGGGATCCTATGATTCAGTGAGTGGTAAAGATCATAACCACTGACACAGATAACCCGCTTCCCTTTACCAAAAGCCGTCAGGCCTTCAGGCGTAAACCCCATCCAACTGATAAAAACACCGCGTGTCCAGGTTGCCTTGGTACTGAGTTTTCCTTCAAATACATGGAGGTCGGCAGCCGACGTTCTTTTCTGATGCCACTTTGCCTCCATCAGGTAAAATTCATCATTCAGCCGGAAACTTCCGTCAATCTGTTCTCCTGTATTTCGGAAAGACGAACGAGGAGCAAGCTTAAAGATACTGAACAGTTCAGCAAGCCAGGCTTCAAACCGAAAACCACGTGGATGTGGCGGCAGAGATTTCATCTCGTTCATTTCAGCGATAAGTGAATGCCAGTCAACACCATGCCATGCCTGGACAGGCTTAACGCCTTTGGCTTCATCGGTGTCAGCGTTTTCTAAGCGGGAAATCAGTGCAAGATAGTCATTACGGCTTTGTTCAGCCTGTTCAGGCATGGATTCCGTTTTATACTGCCAGAGCGCACCAAGAACCCGCAGAGCGGTCTCACGATCAACCTGTTTCAGCAAGCATCTAACTCGTTTGGCTTTTGACGCCCCCTCTTTCTGATAACGTTCATCATCAATATCAATGTTCAATTCTTCATCGAAAAAAGCAGACAAGGTGCGGTTAGAGAAATCCAGTATCCAGCCAGGATCGCTCTCGAACACGATATTAAACAGCCTCAAATCCTGCATTTTCAGTTTCACGCCTACCTCCTTTTTTCACAGTATAACGGGATGAAAGTGGGGGAGGAAATGAGTCAGAACCTGTACACCAGCATTAGGGGATTCCGCGTCTGGTACAAAGCAGACTATGAGAAGAGAGACGCTATAACATTTGAGTCCTACCAATCGATCTGTTCATTTCTATGAATGGCAGTAAATGCAAATAACCAGAACAACCAAACGTTTTTCGACTTATGTGTCACGAACGGAAGTAGATGGCAATCCATTGCATTACTTCAGGACGACTTTTCAGAAAGCGAGCTAAGGGCGTTGGCATAAACTCAGGCATCGGATGCTGTTTTACAGGGTTCACCTGCCATCCAGTAGACGCCCCGGCCCACGACTGCAACCATAATTACGTTGACCTGAACCATCATGCAACTTCGTTTCATTTTTCACGAGATAACTGGCTCTGTTCCGGGCTTTCTGCATCGCTTCCACATCACCACGCTTGATCCAGAGAACAGCGGCTTCACCAGACTTTTTGTCTGAAACCTTCCTGGTTTCAGAACATCCACCAGGCACAGGCGTATCATCGGAAGAAGGGCGAGCATCAGATGATGTCGGTTTACGGAAAGGCGCCCGCCTGGAAAAATGAACCAGTCCATTACCCTGCCGGGGCTCAAGATGCAGAGTACTGCACCATGCCAGTTGGATCAGCGTCGCCAGCGAAGAAGGAACGGTGAAATCCCCTGGCGAGCACCAGGTATCTTTGTTGAGCAGTAATATCACGTGATAATGTTTCCTGCCTTTTTCCTTGCCGAACTCCCGGCACCAGAAATAACGCAGGCTGGTTGCATGCACACGCTTGTTGGCACGTCGTTTATGTCGCTGGTAAGCCTGAATTTTTGCTTTCAGGGATGCAAAAAAACGAGAAATCACCGCTGAATCCGGATCGGGATCCATGATGGTGACAGGCATATACTCAGGGAAACGTAAATCCACCCGGATTAACGAGACGGCACGGTGTTGCGCCAGGGCACTGTTGAGAATACTTTCAAAGCGGGATAACCAGTAAGCATTGTGTATTGGTTGATTCATGATGAGAGATCTCCGTTGATTTGGATTGACTTCACATCATTAATCACCGCGGTAAAACTTTACGGCATCCGGCATTGAGCAATGCTACAACTCTCTGATTAAGAGTGATTGAAACGGAACAAACCATCCCGGAACGAAAAGATAATCCTACACGCAGGGTAAAAACACTCAAGAACAGCGAATGGATTTAAAAACGACATGGACAACGAGAAAAGTCAGAAGGGAAAAGGATCCACAGAACATTCGAACAAAACACCAGAAACGCAACCAGAACGCTTCCTGGCAATGCAAATCAACAACAACACCAAACCTACAGCTTAACCACACAACTCGATCACAGAGCCGAATAGCGCGCTTAAAACCTGTTTACAGATAACCCCACCACAAGAACAAAAACTACCAATATCAGAATCGATTTTCTTATCCTGAAAACGTTACTTTTCAACACACCATAAAAACGATTAACTGCGATAACGTAAACCTCATCTGAATCAAAATATCAAAACCGTTCATCACACTTTCGCAATGCAAGAAGAAACCTCATGACAAAAAGAATGACCTTACACGGAAAAGAAAACGTCAGGAATCGTTAATGCCTCAATCTGATTGTTATCAAAACATCCAGAAAGTCGTTTAACAGAATCGTCGTAAGCACATCGAAAAGAACGTCAGATTACTTCAGGAAAGTTCGGGTTGATTTAGCGTAAAGATACTTTTCTCATGCTAACTTCAAAACTCGAAATCTCAGGAAAGGTTAAACGTAACATCAGTAAAATCGAATAGCAGATTGATTGCTGAAGCAGAAAGGTTTTACAGCAGCATTAAACTGATTTAGTTAACGTAAAGATTTACTAAACTGGATGTGTATAGCAATGCTTAACGAAAACACTTCTACAAGTGTTTATGAAAATACGTGTATAACACTTACTGAAATGCTTAGTAAAAATACTTAGTAAAATATGTGTATATAGTATCATACCGACATTCTCAACATCTTCAGACTTCCATACATACTGGGTGTTAATTTTTCACTTTTACAGCCAGCATGGAGTTTTCTGTCCTAAAAACAGAACAGATTTACTCTGGAATTATTTTCTCTACCTCAGAAAACATGGTCTCAGGAATCTGCTATGGCTTCGTAGTTTCTGTTGTTCTTTTCATAAAAGCTATAAGTCATTGTCATAATCATACGATAATCACTTTATGTTAGCTTTTACTGTCACACGCTACTGACTTTTTCAACCATTGCCAGAAAGGGGCTCTTTTTACTTCCATTTCACCACTCAACAAATGCAAAACTTGTCCAGTAAAGCGGACCACCTCTTGCTCACAAGCAACGAATCGTCTCCAGGAACAGTCCTCAAACATTGCAGAAACAAAAACAACAAAACCCTCATTATCAATGATGTTCGGGAAATTTCCCTGAACAAAAAAAACGAAAACAAAATGAGACGCATTATCATAAATGTAGTCAAAAAGACGTTATGGTGGCTTTCAGTTAAATGGTACTATTTCTCATAAATCCACTTAACTTTTTTTACTGATTCATCCCAGAGAACCACTTTATCAGTAAAAAATGAATTATATAGATTGACGAGTTTTTCTGTTTCAGTTATTCCCAATATAGTATGTATCAGTTGTAAATATACTTTTATCCAGATTTCTTTACCCTCCCTCCACTTATCTATAAAACTTTCCAGCTTACTTAATCGTTGATTTATAAAAAATGAATCAATATCATGAAAAAGCTCAACAAGAAAACAGCACGATACAATCTCAACAAAAAACAAATTCTCTTTAAAAGTATTATAAAATCTTATCAACACATAACGAAAAACACCTCCTGTTAATCTTTCCTGTTCATAAAACAACAAACCAAAAACAGGAGGGAATCTTTTAACCACACCACTTTTAATCCAGTAAGGATGATGATTAGTCTTTACTGGCAATGAATAAAAGAACATTTCGGTTTCTCTTTTCCCACCACAAACAGACAAAACTGTCTTATAAAGACTTTTTGAATCATTATGTCCTGGTACCCCAGACGAATTAGCAGAGTATTTTCTTTTTACTTTTTGCCTTAATGGAGCTGGAAGAATAATAAAACGAGATGGCAGATAACAATCGCTTTCAGAAGACCGGCATTCGCACACATGAAGGTTTATATTTACATCCGGACAATTCAAAAACCACACAGAATAATTATCGCCCCGTTTGCAATATGAAACCCATGAATAAATTGCATAAAGTTCAGAAAGCGCATCTAACTCTGCTTTTGACTTAAATGTGATTCCGTTTCTTCGAATTCTCGTTTCCAGCGTTCTCCATGCAGGAGTTTTCAGTATCTCACGAACTTTTTTATTAAGTTCAGTCAGCGATGGTCCCTGCTCCTGTTTATGTTTTTTTCTGCTGTTAATGATTTCTCTTTCTTTTACTAATTTTTTCTTACTTTTTGGTCCTTTTATCTTTCTTGGCAATGCTTCATTTAATCTGTGAACAGGATTTTGCTCTCTTCTTTTTTTGAGCTCACAAAACCTCTCATAATGTTTTCTGCACAGTCTTTTCTCCACTGCCATTTTTACTGAGAAAACCTGATTGTTACAATTTTTTCTGACACATTTGTTTTTACGTCCGGTCATCCTCTCATCTCCTGAAACCGCAGTATGTCATTAGTTCCCGTTCGGAAAAACTCACTTCATACTCCATTACACTTTAACAATCATGTCCGTAATTCAGACATTCCATCATTTTTCACGTCCATATTACCTGAATGATAAACCGGATTAGTGTGATCCGGTTCAGCGAAATCAACAGGATACCGGTATGTCATTCAGCCATTCTTCCCTCTCTGCACAAGTAAAATCATATCTGACGTTTCTTCCTGAAGAAATTCGCCAGAAAATCCTTGAACATCTCCACGGTGTTATTCATTACGAGCCCGTAATTGGCATTATGGGTAAATCCGGCACCGGCAAAAGCAGTCTGTGTAATGCCATTTTTCAGTCCCGTATCTGCGCCACGCATCCCCTGAACGGCTGCACCCGCCAGGCTCATCGTCTTACCCTGCAGCTCGGTGAACGCAGAATGACGCTGGTCGATATGCCCGGCATTGGTGAGACACCGCAGCATGATCAGGAATACCGGGAGCTTTATCGTCAGTTACTGCCGGAACTGGATCTGATTATCTGGATCCTGCGGGCTGATGAACGTGCGTATGCTGCCGATATTGCCATGCATCAGTTTTTACTGAATGAAGGTGCAGATCCCTCGCGTTTTCTGTTTGTTCTCAGCCATGCCGATCGCGTGTTTCCTGCTGAAGAATGGAACGACACAGAAAAATGCCCGTCCCGTCAGCAGGAACTCTCACTGGCAACAGTAACAGCCCGGGTGGCAACCCTGTTCCCTTCATCATTTCCGGTACTCTCCGTTGCCGCACCTGTCGGCTGGAATCTTCCGGCACTGGTGTCGCTGATGATCCACGCACTGCCACCACAGGCAACCAGCGCAGTTTATTCACATATCCGGGGGGAAAACCGCTCTGAACAGGCCCGGAAACACGCACAACAAACTTTTGGTGACGCCATCGGGAAAAGCTTTGACGCTGCCGTTGCCCAATTCAGCTTTCCGGCCTGGATGTTACAGCTTCTGCGTAAGGCCCGGGACCGCATTATCCACTTGCTGGTCACACTGTGGGATCGTCTGTTCTGACACACTCACGCCGACAGGATGTGTCGCTGGATTAACAAGCATTCTTCTTTTTATGAAACCCTGCTTAAAAATCAGATAATTAAAGGAATATTTTTTCTGCTGCATTTTATTCCTGATTATTCGGATGCGACACATCCTTTCAACATCATGATGCATAATAACATCATGAAATAAAAGATGTTTTCTTACGGAGTGCACATCTATGTCTGATAATCGTTCCCGGCATGATCGCCTGGCGGTTCGCTTATCACTCATTATCAGCCGACTGATGGCCGGAGAATCTCTGTCACTAAAAACACTGTCAGATGAATTTGGTGTTACAGAACGTACCTTACAGCGCGATTTTCATCAGCGTCTGGTTCACCTGGACTTAGAGTACAGAAATGGCCGGTACAGTCTCAGACGGCAGAGCAACCCGGGCGCGATCCCTGAAATGCTTTCATTTATACAGAATACGGGGATCGCACGGATACTTCCGCTCCGGAACGGACGACTGATAACCTGTCTTACCGACAACCAGGAGCCCTCTCCCTGCCTTATCTGGCTACCGGCGCCGGATATCACTGCAACACTCCCAGAGTGTTTCTCGCAACTCATCCTGGCAATAAGACAGTGTAACCACATCTCTCTGATGACTGAGCGATGGTATCCGTCACTGGAGCCCTGCCGGCTCATTTATTACAGCGGTAGCTGGTATCTGATCGCGTTACAGAAGGGAAAACTGCAGGTCTTTCCTCTGGCAGATATCAAATCAGTCAGCCTGACATCAGAACGGTTTGAACGGAGAGGCCACATCCACAGTCTGGTCGCTGAAGAGCGTTTTATCTCCGCCCTGCCACATTTCTCTTTCATCCATAAACTTATCAACACCTTTAACCTGTGATCGCCGGCCTGCCAAAGCCGTCCCGACAGGTATGGAGACAATATGTTGAACAGAAAACTAAATATACGGCTATGTCATTCCCTGAACAGTCACTGCATACCTTCCATCATTATCAATAACACCGTACGTTCATTTCAGAGGTCAGTCATGAATACCAGAGCTCTTTTTCCCCTGCTGTTCACTGTGGCATCATTCTCCGCCTCCGCCGGCAACTGGGCTGTCAAAAACGGCTGGTGTCAGACCATGACGGAAGATGGTCAGGCGCTGGTAATGCTGAAAAATGGCACGATTGGTATTACCGGCCTGATGCAGGGATGCCCGAATGGCGTACAGACGCTCCTGGGCAGCCGTATCAGTATTAACGGTAACCTGATCCCCACATCACAAATGTGTAATCAGCAGACGGGATTCAGGGCTGTTGAGGTGGAAGTCGGACAGGCGCCGGAAATGGTCAAAAAAGCCGTTCACTCCATAGCAGAGCGTGATGTGTCCGTTTTACAGGCATTTGGTGTACGAATGGAATTCACCCGCGGTGATATGCTGAAGGTCTGTCCGAAATTTGTCACATCACTTGCCGGTTTTTCCCCGAAACAGACGACCACTATTAATAAAGACTCCGTCCTGCAGGCTGCCCGGCAGGCATACGCCCGGGAATATGACGAGGAAACAACAGAAACCGCTGATTTTGGCTCTTACGAAGTAAAAGGCAATAAGGTTGAGTTTGAAGTGTTCAATCCTGAAGACCGTGCGTACGACAAAGTGACCGTCACGGTTGGTGCTGACGGTAATGCCACCGGCGCCAGCGTTGAATTTATCGGAAAGTAGCCGGTATGTCGGACTGTCACCCTGTTTTATTGCCCGAAGGCCCTTTCTCACGCGAACAGGCGATGGCTGTCACAACAGCTTACCGCAATGTGCTTATTGAAGATGACCAGGGAACGCATTTCCGGTTGGTTATTCGCAATGCTGAAGGGCAGCTACGCTGGCGGTGCTGGAATTTTGAACCTGATGCCGGAAAACAGCTAAATCCATATCTCGCCAGTGAGGGAATTCTCAGGCAATAAACGTCTTCATTTCATCCATCAGGCCGCGTCTTCTCCGGGAGATGCGGCTTTTTCGTTTATACCGCTTAATCATTCATAAGGAGCAGATCATGCGATTAGCAAGTCGTTTTGGTTATGCGAACCAGATACGCCGTGACCGTCCGCTGACACATGAAGAGCTGATGCATTATGTACCCGGTATTTTTGGGGAAGACCGGCATACCTCCCGCAGTGAACGCTATACGTATATCCCCACCATCACCGTGCTGGAAAGTCTGCAGCGGGAGGGCTTTCAGCCCTTCTTCGCCTGTCAGACCCGCGTACGTGCCCCGGGCCGCCGGGAATACACCAAACACATGTTGCGTCTGCGGCGGGCCGGAGAGATAAACGGACAACATGTCCCTGAAATTATTCTGCTCAACTCCCATGACGGTACCTCCAGCTACCAGATGCTGCCGGGTTACTTCAGGTTCATCTGCCAGAACGGCTGCGTCTGTGGTCAGTCTCTGGGGGAAGTGCGTGTTCCACACCGGGGAGACGTAGTGGAGAAAGTTATTGAAGGGGCTTACGAGGTGGTGGGCGTTTTTGACCGGATAGAGGAGATGCGTGATGCCATGCAGTCGCTGATTCTGCCGCCACCGGCACGCCAGGCGCTGGCACAGGCGGCACTGACTTACCGTTATGGTAATGAGCATCAGCCCGTCACCACCGCTGATATTCTGACACCGCGACGCCGGGAGGATTACGGTAAGGACCTGTGGAGTGCTTATCAGACCATACAGGAGAATATGCTGAAAGGCAGGATTTCCGGCCGCAGTGCAAAAGGAAAACGTATCCACACCCGTGCCATTCACAGCATCGACACCGATATTAAGCTCAACCGCGCATTGTGGGTAATGGCAGAAACGCTGCTGGAGAGCATGCGCTGATAAAACATATCCCTGAAGGCGTGATTCAGGTACCAGAATCACCCGACGCCCCGGAGGCGCTGCCGGGGTGTCGTTCCATTTCTGATGATGACCTGTGCACCTGGTGTACCCGTCTGCTTTACCGTCCCGGAGAACTCAGTCTGTGCAGACTGAGTACAGGCAATGGCATCTGGCCATCCGTCTGTGACCGGAACGGTTACGCGTACGGCTGTCCGGAATTTCAGCCGAATATCATTCATCCCTGATATTACCGGGTCTCACGGTCAGTGATGAACGTGATGTTGCCAGCCCCCGGCCTTTATTTCCTCTCATTTATACACATTGTAAGGATTTCACTCATGAAAATCGTTTCTCAGAACACAACTACTCTTTCTTCAGCCACAGCACCAGGGAATAACCAGCCCCAACTGGTTGCTACTCCCGTCCCTGATGAACAACGTATCAGCTTCTGGCCGCAGCATTTTGGCCTCATTCCACAGTGGGTGACCCTGGAGCCCCGTGTCTTCGGCTGGATGGACCGTCTGTGCGAAGACTACTGCGGTGGTATCTGGAATCTGTACACCCTGAACAACGGTGGCGCATTTATGGCACCCGAACCGGATGAAGATGATGGAAAAACCTGGGTACTGTTCAATGCCATGAACGGTAACCGCGCTGAAATGAGTCCGGAAGCCGCCGGCATTGCGGCCTGTCTGATGACGTACAGTCATCACGCCTGTCGTACGGAGTGTTATGCCATGACGGTCCACTATTACCGGCTGCGGGATTACGCCCTGCAACATCCGGAATGCAACGCCATTATGCGCATCATTGACTGAATGGAGGCAGGGACAATGCAGCAGCTTTCCTTTCTGCCCGGAGAGATGACGCCCGGCGAGCGCAGTCTCATTCTGCGGGCCCTGAAAACCCTGGACCGCCATCTTCATGAACCCGGCGTGGCCTTCACCTCCACCCGTGCGGCACGGGAATGGCTGATTCTGAACATGGCGGGACTGGAGCGTGAAGAGTTCCGGGTGCTGTATCTGAATAACCAGAATCAGCTGATTGCCGGTGAAACCCTCTTCACCGGCACCATCAACCGCACAGAAGTCCATCCCCGGGAAGTGATTAAACGCGCCCTGTATCACAATGCCGCAGCCGTGGTGCTGGCACACAATCACCCGTCCGGTGAAGTCACTCCCAGTAAGGCAGACCGCCTTATCACGGAACGCCTGGTACAGGCACTGGGCCTGGTGGATATCCGGGTGCCGGACCATCTGATAGTCGGTGGCAGCCAGGTTTTCTCCTTTGCGGAACACGGTCTGCTTTAACCCGTCACCGCCACAATCACATCACACCTGTTTTCACTTTTATCTTCCGTCTTCAGAGGTATCCTATTATGAAAATTATCACCCGTGGTGAAGCCATGCGTATTCACCAACAACATCCGACATCCCGTCTTTTTCCGTTCTGTACCGGTAAATACCGCTGGCACGGCAGTGCTGAAGCGTATACCGGTCGTGAAGTGCAGGATATTCCCGGTGTGCTGGCCGTGTTTGCTGAACGCCGTAAGGACAGTTTTGGCCCGTATGTCCGGCTGATGAGCGTCACTCTGAACTAATGTTCCGTCACCCGGAAAACGAGTACGACCAGATGACCTCAGACGCCGCTGTGGATGAGGCCCTTCTCATCAATGAATACATCTTCACCGAAGCCGGTCTCCACACCGGCTGACCTGTCATCGTTAACCCCTTCTTAACCGATTTTCTGTGAGGACTTTATCGTGTCAGACACGCACCATGAGACAAATTATCCCGACGACTATAACAACCGCCCCTGGTGGGGGCTGCCCTGCACCATAACACCCTGTTTTGGCGCCCGTCTGGTGCAGGAGGGTAACCGGTTGTATTACCTTGCCGACCGCGCCGGTATCAGAGGCCGGTTCAGCGACGCGGATGCGTACCATCTGGACCAGGCCTTTCCGCTGCTGATGAAACAACTGGAACTCATGCTCACCAGCGGTGAACTGAATCCCCGCCATCAGCATACCGTCACGCTGTATGCCAGAGGACTGACCTGCGAAGCCGACACCCTCGGCTCCTGTGGTTACGTTTATATGGCTGTTTATCCGACGCCCGAAACGAAAAAGTAAATCATCAGAATAACCTTCTGCTCCGGCCTGGTGTTTTCACCACGCCACTTTCCCATTTTTCATCTCTGCATATCAGGAAAATCTTCAGTATGAACACATTACCCGACACACACGTACGGGAGGCATCGCGCTGCCCATCTCCCGTAACCATCTGGCAGACACTGCTCACCCGACTGCTGGACCAGCACTACGGCCTCACGCTGAATGACACACCGTTCTCCGATGAACGTGTGATTGAGCAGCATATTGAGGCAGGCATTTCACTGTGTGACGCGGTGAACTTTCTCGTTGAAAAATACGCGCTGGTGCGTACCGACCAGCCCCGGTTCAGCACTTGTCCCCGCTCTCAGTTAATAAACAGTATTGATATCCTCCGGGCTCGCCGGGCGACCGGCCTGATGACCCGCGACAATTACAGAACGGTAAATAACATTACCCGGGGTAAGCATCCGGAGGCGAAACAATGAAACTGGCCCTGACGCTGGAAGCCGACAGTATTAACGTGCAGGCGCTGAACATGGGGCGCATTGTCGTTGACATTGATGGTGTTAATCTCGCTGAACTGATTAACAATGTCGCTGAAAACGGTTATTCACTCCGCGTGGCGGAGGAATCCGACCAACAGTCAACCTGCACACCACCACCGTTTACAATCCTTGCCGGCATACGCTGCAGTACCGCACATATCACGGAAACAGACAACGCCTGGCTGTACTCGCTGTCGCATCAGACCAGTGACGTTGGTGAATCGGAATGGATTCATTTCACAGGTAGCGGATATCTGTTACGTACCGATGCGTGGTCATACCCGGTTCTGCGGCTTAAGCGCCTGGGCCTGTCAAAAACGTTCCGTCGTATGGTTGTCACACTTACCCGACGTTATGGCGTCAGTCTCATTCATCTGGATGCCAGCGCTGAATGCCTGCCGGGTTTACCCACTTTCAACTGGTAACCAGGAACAACATGAAATCATTAACCACAGAAACGGCGCTGGATATTCTGATTGCGTGGCTACAGAACAATATCGACTGCGAATCCGGAATTATCTTCGACAACGATGAGGATAAAACGGATTCGGCAGCACTGCTGCCCTGCATTGAACAGGCCAGGGAAGATATCCGTACACTGCGCCAACTGCAGTTTCTGCAACAGAACCGGTGAGTCTTACTCACCAGACTTCATTCCACTGACGCCAGCCTGAATACGGCTGGCGTTTTCGTTTATAAACCAAAAGGAAAAACGATGATGTCAGATATCACAGCCTCCCGTCCGGAAGTGGTCACCGGGCATACGGACGTTATTTGCTCAACCAGTATCCGCCACATTCTGGCTGTACGAAAGAGTACACTGCTGCAAATCGACACACTTATCCGGCAACTGGCTGAAATCTCAGCAATGACAGAAAGTATTGGCGGTAAAACCGCACTGGACTGGGCGATGAAACAGGATTTTCGCTGTGGCTGCTGGCTCATGGAAAAACCTGAAACGGCAATGAAAGCCATCACACGCAATCTCGATCGCGAAATCTGGCGTGACCTGATGCAACGTTCCGGGATGCTGAGTCTGATGGATGCGCATGCCCGGGACACATGGTACCGGTCACTGGAATACGATAACTTTCCGGAAATCAGCAAGGCGAATATCCTGAGTACATTCGAACAACTGCACCGGAGTAAGGATGAGGTGTTTGAGCGCGGGGTGATCAACGTCTTCAGAGGGCTGAACTGGAATTACAAAACCAATTCCCCCTGTAAATTTGGCAGTAAAATTATCGTCAACAACCTGGTGAGATGGGACAGATGGGGATTTCATCTTATCAGTGGAATGCAGGCAGATCGCCTGGCTGACCTGGAAAGAATGTTGCATCTGCTCAGCGGTAAACCGATCCCCGACAACCGGGGGAATATCACCATTAATCTGGATGACCACATACGGTCCGTTCAGGGTAAAGAACGCTATGAAGATGAGATGTTCATCATTAAATACTTTAAGAAGGGATCTGCACACATCACTTTCAAAAGGCTGGAGCTGATTGACAGAATTAACGATATAATAGCCAGGCACTTTCCTTCTGTGCTCTCAGCCTGACCCCGAGTTTGATTCCCTTTCGATATCAAAAGGGACTGCGGGTACAAAAGAGGGTACATCTTTCACCAAACCAAACAAAATAAACTAATATCAACATGATAGAAGCAATCTTCGATTCCGAGTCCGGCACCACTATTCTAAAGAACCCGCCCACAAGGCGGGTTTTTGCTTTTGGATCTTTATATAAAATAAACTTGGGAGCATAACGCCATCAGGTCTTAAACACTCCCGAATCATCAATAAACATCCCCCGCTAACAAAACACAGTTCAGTTCACATAACATCCCTGTTATCCCACACATATCTGCTGGCCGAACGACGCCAGTGCGCGTACGGAGGCAAGAGCAGCCCTGCACATGGCAGCGCTTGTGGTAACCTGGTTTAATCCGGTGATAAAGGCGTTTTACATGCATCTGCCAGCAGCCGGAAAAACCAAAAAAGTGGCGCTGGTTGACTGTATGCGTAAATTGCTGACCATCCTGAACGCAATGCTCAGAAAGAACGAAGAGTGAAATGAATCGCAGCATCATGTTGCTCCATAATTTTTACGTTCAAGACAGTTGATTATCGGCGCATATGACTCAAAAAGAGCCTGATGATTGCCTCTTTTCCATAGGCTCTTTCTCTGAAGTGAAGGAAGGCCCGGAAGAAAGCACTCGCTGGCATACGTGACTCCAGCTCAACCAGAGATAATCACCATTGTTATTTTTCTATTTAATAATAATCTCCTGAAAAATAGATATAGCAAAAATACAATCCGGCCAGATTTAATTCCGCATTCATTACCAGAAATAATCAACACCACAACTATCATATCATTCAATAGTCACCGCTAAAATTTTATTATTTTCCTCTTCTTTACATAGAAATTGTCAACCTGTTTATTATGCCGCACTTAAATAGTTAATCACAAAACAACATCACCATTATTTGCGTGTTTTATTTATTAATAACATAGTCATACGTTCTTTTTTTACAAGGAAATAATCAATTGATAAATTGTTTTTTGGTTTAATAGTCAAGTAGGAAACATTTTAATAAATGATAAAAATCCTAAATTCCTTGTTCATAATGTAGGTGTGTGTTAAATAGGTGGGCAAAATTTGGTTCCCCTTCTCGCCTGTAATATTGCAGCATCTTCGCACCTCCATGAGACATTGCGACTTAATAAGAAGGTGATAAGTCCTGCATATAAGCATGGACTGACCATGGTTTTATATTCATTAAAAACTTTGTTACAACCCATTGATTTAGCATAAATAAATTATAGTGGGTTCGGGTTTGTTGTGACTGTGGCATTATTTCCGTGCAAAGGAGCTGATATGTCTGAAAGACATTTACCTGATGACCAGAGCAGTACTATCGATCCATATCTAATTACCTCTGTTCGCCAGACTCTGGCAGAACAAGGCGCAGCATTACAAAACTTGTCTAAACAACTGGATTCCGGGCAGTACCAGCGTGTCCTTAATTTGATAATGAACTGTAAAGGGCACGTTATTCTTTCGGGAATGGGTAAATCAGGGCATGTCGGTCGTAAAATGTCAGCGACGCTGGCCTCTACCGGTACGCCTAGTTTCTTTATTCATCCTGCAGAAGCTTTCCATGGCGATCTGGGCATGATTACGCCTTACGATCTTCTGATCCTTATTTCTGCCAGCGGTGAAACGGATGAAATCCTCAAGCTAGTTCCTTCACTGAAAAATTTCGGCAACCGAATAATCGCCATTACCAATAATGGAAATTCCACGCTGGCGAAAAATGCTGATGCCGTGCTGGAACTCCACATGGCGAATGAAACCTGCCCGAATAATCTTGCACCAACAACGTCTACCACGCTGACGATGGCGATCGGCGATGCGCTGGCGATTGCCATGATCCGCCAACGCAAATTTATGCCGAATGATTTTGCGCGCTATCACCCGGGCGGTTCATTAGGTCGTCGCCTGCTGACCCGCGTTGCTGATGTCATGCAGCATGATGTTCCTGCGGTACAGCTGGATGCGTCATTTAAAACCGTGATTCAACGTATCACCAGCGGATGCCAGGGAATGGTGATGGTAGAAGACGCAGAAGGTGGGCTAGCGGGCATTATCACCGACGGTGACCTGCGTCGCTTTATGGAAAAAGAGGATTCTCTGACATCCGCCACGGCTGCGCAGATGATGACACGTGAACCGCTGACGCTACCGGAAGACACCATGATCATTGAAGCGGAAGAAAAAATGCAAAAACACCGTGTCTCAACGTTATTGGTGACCAACAAGGCAAATAAAGTCACTGGCCTTGTGCGCATTTTCGACTAATTAAGCAACGGGGTTCGAGAGGTTAGTCTCTCATTGAGTTTGCGCCCCACTGAAACTTTGATAATCGTTACATGTTGATAAAAGTGAAGTCTGCCGTATCCTGGATGCGTGCTCGTCTGTCTGCCATCTCACTGGCAGATATCCAAAAACACCTGGCGAAAATCATCATTCTGGCACCGATGGCGGTGCTGCTGATCTATCTGGCTATCTTCAGCCAGCCTCGCTATATGAGCGAGTCGAAAGTCGCCATTAAACGCTCGGATGATTTAAACAGCGGCAGCCTGAATTTTGGTCTGCTTCTGGGTGCCTCTAACCCCAGTTCCGCAGAAGATGCTTTGTATCTGAAAGAGTACATCAACTCGCCGGATATGCTGGCGGCGCTGGATAAGCAACTAAATTTTCGTGAAGCATTTAGCCACAGCGGGCTCGATTTTCTTAATCATCTTAGCAAGGATGAAACCGCAGAAGGATTCCTGAAGTACTACAAGGACCGTATCAACGTCTCGTATGACGATAAAACCGGATTACTGAATATTCAGACGCAGGGCTTTAGCCCGGAGTTTGCGCTTAAGTTTAACCAGACCGTGCTGAAAGAGTCAGAGCGCTTTATCAATGAGATGTCACATCGCATCGCGCGTGACCAGCTTGCCTTTGCAGAAACGGAGATGGAAAAGGCACGCCAGCGTCTGGACGCCAGCAAAGCGGAATTGCTCTCTTATCAGGACAACAACAACGTTCTGGATCCACAGGCACAGGCACAGGCGGCGAGCACGTTAGTCAATACGCTGATGGGCCAGAAGATCCAGATGGAAGCGGATCTGCGTAACTTGCTGACGTATCTGCGTGAGGACGCCCCGCAAGTAGTGAGTGCGCGTAATGCGATTCAGTCATTGCAGGCACAAATCGATGAAGAACAAAGCAAAATCACTGCGCCACAGGGTGACAAGCTAAACCGTATGGCAGTGGATTTTGAAGAAATCAAATCAAAAGTAGAGTTCAACACCGAGCTGTACAAACTGACCCTGACCTCCATTGAAAAGACCCGTGTAGAAGCGGCTCGTAAGCTCAAGGTGCTGTCAGTGATCAGTTCGCCACAGTTGCCGCAGGAATCGTCTTTTCCAAATATCCCTTATTTGATCGCCTGCTGGTTACTGGTGTGCTGCCTGCTGTTCGGCACCCTGAAACTGTTGCTGGCTGTTATTGAAGATCACCGAGACTAACGCTGTCGCTGAATGAGTTTGTGATGAAATTATTTAAATCAATTTTACTGATTGCCGCCTGTCATGCGGCGCAGGCCAGCGCGGCCATTGATATTAACGCTGACCCAAACCTTACAGGAGCCGCGCCGCTTACCGGTATTCTGAACGGGCAACAGTCGGATACGCAAAACATGAGCGGCTTCGACAATACCCCGCCGCCCTCACCGCCGGTGGTAATGAGCCGTATGTTTGGTGCTCAACTTTTCAACGGCACCAGCGCGGATAGCGGTGCGACGGTAGGATTCAACCCTGACTATATTCTGAATCCGGGTGATAGCATTCAGGTTCGCTTGTGGGGTGCGTTCACCTTTGATGGTGCGTTACAGGTTGATCCCAAAGGTAATATTTTCCTGCCGAACGTTGGTCCGGTGAAAGTTGCTGGCGTCAGTAATAGTCAGCTAAATGCCCTGGTCACATCCAAAGTGAAGGAAGTATACCAGTCCAACGTCAACGTCTACGCCTCCTTATTACAGGCGCAGCCAGTAAAAGTGTACGTGACCGGATTTGTGCGTAATCCTGGTCTGTATGGCGGTGTGACGTCTGATTCGTTACTCAATTATCTGATCAAGGCTGGCGGCGTTGATCCAGAGCGCGGAAGTTACGTTGATATTGTGGTCAAGCGCGGTAACCGCGTGCGCTCCAACGTCAACCTGTACGACTTCCTGCTGAACGGCAAACTGGGGCTTTCGCAGTTCGCCGATGGTGACACCATCATCGTCGGGCCGCGTCAGCATACTTTCAGCGTTCAGGGCGATGTCTTTAACAGCTACGACTTTGAGTTCCGCGAAAGCAGCATTCCCGTAACGGAAGCGTTGAGCTGGGCGCGCCCTAAGCCTGGCGCGACTCACATTACGATTATGCGTAAACAGGGGCTGCAAAAACGCAGCGAATACTATCCGATCAGTTCTGCGCCAGGCCGTATGTTGCAAAATGGCGATACCTTAATCGTGAGCACTGACCGCTATGCCGGCACCATTCAGGTGCGGGTTGAAGGCGCACACTCCGGTGAACATGCCATGGTACTGCCTTATGGTTCCACTATGCGTGCGGTTCTGGAAAAAGTCCGCCCGAACAGCATGTCGCAGATGAACGCAGTTCAGCTTTATCGCCCATCAGTGGCTCAGCGTCAGAAAGAGATGCTGAATCTCTCGCTGCAAAAGCTGGAGGAAGCATCACTTTCTGCCCAGTCATCCACCAAAGAAGAAGCCAGCCTGCGAATGCAGGAAGCACAACTGATCAGCCGCTTTGTGGCGAAAGCACGCACCGTTGTTCCGAAAGGTGAAGTGATCCTCAACGAATCCAATATTGATTCTGTTCTGCTTGAAGATGGCGACGTCATCAATATTCCGGAGAAAACATCGCTGGTTATGGTTCATGGCGAAGTGCTGTTCCCGAACGCGGTGAGCTGGCAGAAGGGTATGACCACCGAGGATTACATCGAGAAATGTGGTGGCCTGACGCAGAAATCGGGTAACGCCAGAATTATCGTCATTCGTCAGAACGGTGCAGCCGTCAACGCAGAAGATGTGGATTCACTCAAACCGGGCGATGAGATTATGGTTCTGCCGAAATATGAATCGAAAAACATTGAAGTTACCCGTGGTATTTCCACCATCCTCTATCAGCTGGCGGTGGGTGCAAAAGTGATTCTGTCTTTGTAAGGAGTTGAAATGAGCAAAGCAGTTATTGTCATTCCGGCTCGTTATGGCTCATCGCGCCTGCCGGGTAAGCCACTGCTCGATATTGTTGGTAAACCGATGATCCAGCATGTTTACGAGCGTGCGTTACAGGTGGCGGGCGTTGCGGAAGTTTGGGTGGCAACAGACGATCAGCGTGTTGAAAAGGCCGTGCAGGCATTTGGCGGGAAAGCCATCATGACGCGCAACGATCATGAATCCGGCACCGATCGGCTGGTCGAGGTGATGCATAAAGTCGAGGCAGATATCTACATTAACCTGCAGGGCGACGAACCAATGATTCGCCCGCGGGATGTAGAAACGCTGTTACAAGGAATGCGTGATGACCCCGCGTTGCCAGTGGCAACGCTATGCCACGCGATTTCTGCCGAAGAAGCGACCGAGCCAAGCACGGTAAAAGTGGTGGTAAATACCCGCCAGGATGCGCTTTATTTCAGCCGTTCGCCGATTCCCTATCCGCGTAATGCTGAAAAAGCGCGCTACCTGAAACACGTTGGTATTTACGCTTATCGTCGCGATGTGCTGCAAAACTACAGTCAGTTACCGGAGTCCATGCCAGAGCAGGCAGAATCACTGGAGCAGCTGCGGTTGATGAGCGCAGGGATCAACATCCGCACATTTGAGGTTGCCGCAACCGGTCCGGGCGTCGACACCCCAGCATGCCTGGAAAAAGTGCGCGCCCTGATGGCACAGGAACTGGCTGAAAACGCATGATTGGCATTTACTCGCCTGGCATCTGGCGTATTCCGCATCTGGAGAAATTTCTGGCGCAACCGTGCCAGAAACTTTCTCTGCTGCGCCCTGTTCCGCAAGAAGTTGATGCTATCGCCGTGTGGGGACATCGTCCCAGCGCGGCGAAACCAGTCGCCATCGCCAAAGCAGCGGGAAAACCCGTCATTCGTCTGGAAGATGGATTTGTGCGTTCGCTGGATCTTGGCGTCAATGGCGAGCCGCCGCTTTCTCTGGTGGTGGATGATTGTGGCATTTACTACGATGCCAGCAAGCCTTCAGCACTGGAGAAACTGGTACAGGATAAAGCCGGAAATACAGCTCTGATAAGCCAGGCCAGAGAAGCGATGCACACCATCGTGACCGGGGATTTGTCGAAATATAACCTGGCACCTGCGTTTGTGGCTGATGAGTCAGAACGTGCAGACATCGTTCTGGTTGTCGATCAGACATTTAATGATATGTCAGTGACGTATGGCAATGCTGGCCCGCATGAGTTTGCTGCCATGCTGGAAGCCGCGATGGCGGAAAATCCTCAAGCCGAAATTTGGGTGAAGGTGCACCCAGATGTACTGGAAGGAAAGAAAACAGGTTATTTCGCTGATCTGCGTGCCACGCAACGAGTACGTTTGATTGCCGAGAATGTCAGCCCGCAGTCGCTATTGCGACACGTTTCCCAGGTTTACGTCGTGACCTCCCAGTACGGCTTTGAAGCCTTGCTGGCAGGAAAACCAGTAACATGTTTCGGCCAGCCTTGGTATGCAGGTTGGGGTTTAACCGACGATCGTCATCCACAGTCCGCTTTGTTATCTGCCCGACGCGGTTCTGCCACGCTGGAGGAACTTTTTGCCGCTGCATACCTGCGTTACTGTCGCTATATCGATCCGCAAACGGGAGAAGTAAGCGATCTATTTACCGTGCTGCAATGGCTGCAATTACAACGTCGACATCTGCAACAGCGTGATGGTTATTTATGGGCGCCAGGCTTAACGCTGTGGAAGTCAGCGATCCTGAAACCTTTCTTGCAAACGGCAACAAACCGGCTGAGTTTTTCACGTCGCTGTACTGCGGCGAGCGCCTGCGTGGTATGGGGTGTAAAGGGAGAACAGCAATGGCGAGCCGAAGCGCAGCGAAAATCACTGCCGTTATGGCGAATGGAAGATGGTTTTCTGCGTTCATCCGGACTTGGCTCTGACCTGCTGCCGCCGCTATCGCTGGTGCTGGATAAACGCGGTATTTACTATGACGCCACACGCCCCAGCGATCTGGAAGTGCTGCTGAATCATAGCCAGCTAACGCTGGCGCAGAAGATGCGAGCTGAAAAATTACGCCAGCGACTGGTTGAAAGCAAACTGAGTAAGTACAACCTGGGAGCCGATTTCTCTCTACCAGCCGAAGCCAAAGATAAAAAAGTTATCCTGGTGCCGGGTCAGGTAGAGGACGATGCCTCTATTAAAACAGGCACTGTCTCGATTAAGAGCAACCTTGAGTTATTACGCACAGTACGCGAGCGCAATCCGCACGCCTACATTGTTTATAAACCGCACCCGGATGTACTGGTGGGGAATCGCAAGGGCGATATTCCGGCAGAACTGACTGCTGAACTCGCTGATTATCAGGCACTGGACGCCGATATTATTCAATGCATTCAGCGCGCAGATGAAGTGCACACCATGACATCATTGTCCGGGTTTGAAGCGTTATTACATGGCAAGCACGTACATTGTTACGGCCTGCCCTTCTATTCCGGTTGGGGTTTAACCGTCGATGAACATCGCTGCCCGCGTCGCGAGCGAAAATTAACGTTAGCGGATTTGATCTATCAGGCGCTGATTGTTTATCCAACCTATATCCACCCAACACGGCTACAACCTATTACGGTTGAAGAGGCGGCGGAATATTTGATCCAGACGCCGCGCAAGCCGTTGTTTATTACCAGAAAAAAAGCGGGGCGAGTAATACGTTATTACCGCAAATTAATTATGTTCTGCAAGGTCAGATTTGGCTAAACAATTTCATAGTTGACTATTACGCAAATTATTTATGCAAGGTAATGCATTAACCGTTTTATTATCCGGTAAAAAATATCTGCTATTGCAGGGGCCGATGGGACCTTTTTTCAATGACGTCGCCGAATGGTTAGAGTCATTAGGACGTAACGCTGTGAATGTTGTATTCAACGGTGGGGATCGTTTTTACTGCCGCCATCGACAATACCTGGCTTACTACCAAACGCCGAAAGAGTTCCCCGGATGGTTACGGGATCTCCACCGGCAATATGACTTTGATACCATCCTCTGCTTTGGTGACTGCCGCCCATTGCACAAAGAAGCAAAACGTTGGGCAAAGTCGAAAGGGATCCGCTTTCTGGCATTTGAAGAAGGATATTTACGTCCGCAGTTTATTACTGTTGAAGAAGGCGGAGTGAACGCATATTCATCGCTACCGCGCGATCCGGATTTTTATCGTAAGTTACCAGATATGCCTGCGCCGCACGTTGAGAACTTAAAACCTTCAACGATGAAACGTATAGGTCATGCGATGTGGTATTACCTGATGGGTTGGCATTACCGTCATGAGTTCCCTCGCTACCGCCACCACAAATCGTTTTCCCCCTGGTATGAGGCTCGTTGCTGGGTTCGTGCATACTGGCGCAAGCAACTTTACAAGGTAACACAGCGTAAGGTATTGCCGAGGTTAATGAACGAGCTGGACCAGCGTTATTATCTTGCCGTTTTGCAGGTGTATAACGATAGCCAGATTCGTAACCACAGCAATTATAACGATGTGCGTGACTATATTAATGAAGTCATGTACTCATTTTCACGTAAAGCACCGAAAGAAAGTTATTTGGTGATCAAGCACCATCCAATGGATCGTGGTCACAGACTCTATCGACCATTAATTAAGCGGCTAAGTAAGGAATATGGCTTAGGTGAGCGCGTCATTTATGTGCACGATCTCCCGATGCCGGAACTATTACGCCACGCAAAAGCGGTGGTGACGATTAACAGTACGGCGGGGATCTCTGCACTGATTCATAACAAACCACTCAAAGTGATGGGCAATGCCCTGTACGACATCAAGGGCTTGACGTATCAAGGGCATTTGCACCAGTTCTGGCAGGCCGATTTTAAACCGGATATGAAACTGTTTAAGAAGTTTCGGGGGTATTTATTGATGAAGACGCAGGTTAATTGGGTTTATTATGGGGGGAACACAACAAACTGCCAACATGATATATATTAAATTTCAAGTCAATATCTTTTGAATTTTAAGTAGCCAAAAAATCATTTCCATCCTCTTCAAAGAAAAGTAACATAAAGGTAATAAAACATACTACTTTAAGATTTAATTTTACGACTGGTACTGTAATAGAATATAAAATGTAGCTTTTATTACTCCCCCAAGAAAATCCTTTTATCGTGCAAAGAGGGAGATGTTATATCATCCGATAATATTTTAACATTATCAAAATTCTTTAAAATATCGAAATGGAGACGCAGCGTATTAATCCCTTTTTGGGATTTATCATTATCACACAACTTTATCATAAGAGGCGCTATTGAATAAGACTGACATCTTTTAGAAACTAAAGGTGCATATACCAAAGAAGATGATGTTAATCCAATTAAGTGTTTTATTTTTGCTTTTTTTATTACCGGCTCTATTAAAAAGTCTGGCTCTGTTATAAGAATTATGTCACGACATTTTGCCTTTTTTATTGCCTTTTGAATTGCATTAATATTTTTTTTAGGCTCTTTAGGGTGAGGTTTTATAAATATTCTTGCATTATCAGGCTTATCTATTCTAAGTAAGATAGAAATTAACGAATCCGCAAATAATGTATGTTCAATCAAATACTTTTGATTTGCATATATTATATCATCTCTAGTTATAGAATATTTATGGATAACATTATCTATTCTGGTTGATGATTTAACTGATGGAGCACCTTTAAACTCAACAAATTTTTGCGCATTAAATTTTTTCTTAAGCAAAATTGGATATGTACCGTATACATTTTCAAATTTCAAATCTGGATAATGGAACAAGATAATTGAATTAATAATCTCTGAATAAAAATTAATATTTACTACTGGGTTTTCTTTTTCGGTTTTATAAGTCCCTGTCCCCTCTTCAATTAATGAACATCTTATATTATTTTTTTTGAACAAATATACGAAGATTGCATAATGTTGCGCATAGCTCATAAAATAAGCATCTTTAGCTTTTGAATTTAAAACTAAATAATTATATACGTTATAAAACCATATAACCTTTTTAAGTGAAAAAACATTTGGGAAAGTTGGAATGAATAGTACCTTGTATGAAGAAAATAATTTATTATTTATTTGTTCAACAATAATTTTTGGCATCTCAGTATTTTTTTCAGTTGCCAAAACAATAAGATAGTTACTTCTCTTGCTAAATTTTTGTACAAATGACTCAGCTTTTTTTAATTGCCCCAGGTTACTAATTATAAAAATATTTTTACTTTTTATTTTTAACGGTGATAGTAGCTCTTCAGCCTTGTTTTTAGAATTAAAAAACCATGAGTCACGGAAAAACCCAATTGGATTTACAAATAATTTCCTCAACTTCTTTAAACTAGCATCAAATATCATCTTTCTTATACCTTAATAAAACTTTATGGATTTTTTTCAATGTTTTTATTTTTTTTGGTCCTAATGAGAAAAAGAAATTAAAAAAGATCAAAAACAATATAATCAATGTAGATCTTTTAATTCCAAAAGTCCTAACATTAACATTTGGCGGCATTTTTAAAATATCATTCAAAATCTTATGTTGAATATCCCTAGAGTAATAAAAGTTCTCCTCCATCCATTTTTTTTTAATACGTGGAATGTGTTTAAAATTAAACTTATTATAGTCAACAATAAGTCCAGATCTTGAAAAATAACATTGTCCATTGCAAGTATGATTAAATCCATTTATTAAATAAACCTTAATTTTATTAGCCAGACAATATATTGCGACCGAAGAAGATATTGTAATACAATATTCAACTTTAGAAATTAAAGAATCAATATTATCATCGCTAAATGTTATATTTTTCAAATCGAAGCGTTCAATGTATTCCTTAATATCAAAAACAATTGAGTCTGGTGATATAAGAGGATTTCGAGTTTTAAAAATAAAATTCATATGTGGATGTTTCTGAATTACTCTAATCAAAAAACGTGCATATTCTATCCTCTTTATTGGCGTCAAGGGCTCATTAACTTGATCAACGATAAGACAAGAATTCTCACGTTTTGCATTGATATTGACATTTTTAATCCATGGTGGACCAAAAAGAATTCCATTAAAAGGAACCCCTATTATTTTACAAATTTTTTTATACGTTTTAATATCTTTTGGGGAGTTAATAAGTAAATAGTGACTATTAGATTTTGAAATAAAAGCTTCTATCTGAGAAGTAAGGACAATGCCAGGAAAACAAGATATAATTATGGTATCTTTTGTTCTTACAGTATTAACAATTTCATGAAGGTCCTTCCCTCCTGTTGAACAAAAAATAAACTCAATATTAATAAAAGTGAAAAAACAAACAAAGTCATCAGGATAGAATACAACTATCTTTTCATCTAAATTTTTTTTTACAAACTCTTGTAGAGAATTATCCAAGCAGCAAAAAAATAAATCATATGAATCAACATCTATCTGCTCAAAAATATTTTTCAAAGCTAAAAAATGAGAATCATAACGAAAGACAAAACAAAGCACTTTTTTTCTAGTCATAACTGGTGGTACATTCCGGGATGTCATAAAAATCTTTGTAATCTTTATTTTTTGATTTAATAAAATCCTTAATAATTCTAACAGCATTAATTAAAGCATTTTCTTTAAAATAAGGATTACTAGATGACTGTACAACACTAATAAATTTTTCATCTTGAGATATATTTATCCCTCTGACGATTGCATTTTTTTCAACGGGTACATCTATTACACTGGCTCCACGAACACGGCCTTTCTGCCTATCACCAATGTTAATTGTTGCAACTTTTAAAGATGGAACCTCAATTAAACCAGAGGAGGAGTTCCCAATTAGCCCACAAGAGTATTTAATCATTGCCAAATAATCTTCTGAACGAATAGAAATCAAATATCTGAACTTATACTCTTTGCAAAAATATTTTACTTTTCTCTGAATTATATCAGAACCAGTGTCAGCGTTACTGCCAATAAAAATAAAGTCGTGAGTATTTTTAAAAAAAGAAATCGCTGACAATAACTCATCTATTTGATCATTAACCGACTGCGTGGAAAGTGTTTCAGGATGGAATACTACAACAAAGTACCGTTTTAACAGTGAACCATATTTTAGTTCCAACTCCTGCTTATTTGGTAAATGCAATGAAAGAGCATTTTCTGCACCAAGAGAACCAATATTAAACACACTACCAGGCTTTTCACCTAGTTGAATTACTCGTTTTTTATACTCTTCTGTAGAAGTAAGATGGAGTTTACTCATTTTAGTAATTGAATGCCTAATAAACTCATCATAATTAGCTAATGTCTTTTCACCACCATGAATATGAATTAATGGAATATTATGCATTGATGCTGCGATAGCGACTGAAAATATTTCATATCTATCGCCTAAAACCATAACCGCATCATATGTGTTATTTGAAAAAAAATCACCAAACGAATTGAGGCAAACACTCATTGAATGGAGAATGTGAGTATGTGAAGTTGTATTGATATTTATATCCACAACCTTGATAATATTAAAATTATCTTGTTCTATAATATGTATTGTATTTCCATACGCATTATCACAATGCATTCCTGTAACTGCCAAATCAAGCTGTATTTCTGGAGTTTCTCTTAGCATTGTCAAAAGTCTCCGAACTATTCCATATTCAGCTCTAGATCCAGTTACGTATAATATTTTTTTCATTTAACAATCTCCGCTATTTCGTTTTCTAATACTGTATACCCATTACTATTAAAATGTAAGCCATCATAAGTATACATTTTATTTAGATTGCCATAAGAGTCTTTTAAAACGTGATCCAAGCTAATAAACTTCGCAAAATCTACATTCTCTCGAAGATAAGAATTTAAATCATTAATTATTCTATTATCTCGATCAATACGCCCAAAAACAGGAGGAACCGACAATAAATAAATTTTTGATGCAGCATTTTTCTTCTTTATATACTGGCATGTTTTCTTCAAATACCACAATGTGTCTTCTTTTTTCCAATCACTAACAACTATATCATTAGTTCCAAAAAAGATGAAAACAAACTCTCCGAAATTAACAATCAGCTCTTTCTCAATAATATATTCATAGTACTCCTTCGAGTTTATACCAGCGATACCTAAGTTATTAACTTCTATATCATTTATTTTTTTTACGTCCCAATAATCAAACAGCGAGTGTCCAATTAAAGTTATATCACTTACACTATCAAATTCATTTCGTTTCTCATTGATTCTATTATGTATGTTTTGATAAAGTATTTTTTGTCTATTTTTTTTTTGCTGAATGGTAATTGCAAGTTCGAAATCCATTCTATCATCTATATCTAAAGAGCTTTCCTTATCCATAATATAAGCTAGTGAATAGCGACCAAAAAAATGCTTTGTATGAAGATAATGCTGCTTATTAGCTATAAATATAGCTCCATTCGGATGATATTCTACTATTGAGTTTCGATTATATTTACTATAATCAAGGTCAAAAAAAGACAGTGTCGAGTAATCATCTAATGGTCTAATTATTTGTGATGGCTTATTGCTTCTAGTAACAGAAACAACACATTGGTATTTTTCTAAAGTTTGATATAACTTTACAGCCTCAATAATATGGGTCGAATCTCTAAAGGGTGAAGTTGGTTGTAATAAAGCAAAGCTCTCATAATCAGTATATATACTTAACGCATGTTTTATAAATTCAAATGATGATGCTTTATCAGTTGCTAGTTCTTCCGGTCTCAGCAAAAAATCAGCACCATATGACTCTGCTATTGCTCCATACTGTTCGGAGTCAGTTGTCACAATTACTTTCTCAAACATTTCTGACTGCAAGGCAGCTTCAATTGTATAAGCAAGAAGAGGTTTATCTATCAGCATCAAAGCATTTTTATTTCTCAACCCTTTAGATCCACTACGGGCTGGAATTATCGCAATAATTTTTGTTCTCATTATTCCCCCTGATTTTTGAATTCGCTATGAATTATTAATTCATCTGGAATAAAGTCTTGCTCTGCAATTTTACCCAATAAATTATACCACTCCATCGGACTGATACCATTACCAGGTCTTTTTGTTGTTATATTTTTTTCTGAAAAAACCTCACCTTTTTTTATCTCTGTTTTAGCTATAATAGACTTTCTTGCTACGATTTTATTCTTCCTTTCTGAAGCTGTAACCACTTTACTATTTGAACCTAAAGATTTTTCAACACACCTGACCCCAATACAAAGATGTTTCAGTTCATCAGGTTCTATTGAGGCCAAATGATCTGGGCCAGACATAGATTTATCTAAAGTGAAATGTTTTTCAATAAAAGTTATTCCATAAGGCACCGCCGCAATAGCTGCATAAAACCCGCTAGAATGATCAGAGAAGCCTATGTTATTCTTAGGGAAGTGTTTCTTCAAATCATTAATAGCATTAAGGTTTACATCCTCAAAGGGCGTTGGATATTCAGTATTGCAATGTAATATTGTAATATTATCAACCGGAACTTTATTATTTATAAAAATAGAAACAGACTGTTTTATCTCATCAATAGTAGCCATTCCTGTTGATATGATTATTTTCTTATCAGGGATCGGAAGCTTGGCTATTTTTTCAAGATACGGTAAATTCAATAACTCACCTGAAGGGATTTTCCATATTTTTTGTTTCAAAGATGCTAAAAAATCAATAGAGTCTTCGTCAAAAGGGGTAGAAAAAACATCTAAATTTAAACTGACTGCATATTCCATTAGATGGAGATAATCGTCATACTTCATTTCAAGCTTTTTTGTCATTTCTAACTGAGATTCTAATTCTCCTGTGTTTTTTATTTGATACTCTGCCTTAGGTGCAATAGCTGAAATTAATTTATCAGCTTTAAATGTTTGGAATTTTACTGCATTAACACCGGCCTCTTTGGCTTTTAATATCATTTCTCTTGCAATATCAACACTACCATTATGGTTGCAACCAATTTCAGCAACGATATATATATTACTCATTCATTCCCCCTAATTAATCTTGTTGGAGTCCCAGCAACTACAACATTACTTGGTATATTTCTAATTACAACCGACCCAGAACCAATAATACTCTTTGAGCCTAGCTTCAACTGGCCATTTACAACAGTACAGCTACCAACAAAAGTTTCTTCTCCAACAGAAACATCACCATTAAGTACAACATTAGTAGAGATATTGCTACAGCAGCCTATTTCATTACCATGTTCAATTAAACTCCTAGTATTTATTACAACGGCATCATGTATTCTAGTATCACGGTTAAGTATACACATTTTACCAATAAAAATTCCATCACCCAGTATAATGTTTGGTGATAGAATAGCAGTTTTATCTATAATGTTAATTAAGCGTAGATTATGTTTTCTTATGATGTTTAAATAGTGCTTCCTAGTTGATGGTTTGCCTATCCCAATAAAATAATAATAATTATCCCTATTCTCGATGTCTGCAATATCATTACCTAATATTGGATATGATTGATGATAACCACTTTTATATTTATCGATAAATCCTATTAACTCGTAATGTTTATGATTTAAGCTGTCAATTATAGATTTTGAAAAACCACCCGCACCAAATATTATTAACTTTTTACTCATGATATGTCTCAGTTAAATATTTCCAAGGCATAATATTGGAATGTAACCACTATAGGTCTTTTTTGTAATCAGCAATGGCTTCCGTAACATTTTTATAAAATTTACCTTGCCCCTCTTTGTTAAGATAAATAGCAACATCACAATACTCCTTTAAAGCTCGTTCACTATGTGACACCATTATTAAATGAGATTTTTCTCTTATTTTATCGAATATATCTGAACATTTCTTTTTAAACTTTGCGTCTCCAACAGCAGTGATTTCATCAATAAGATAATAGTCGAATTTAAAAGCCATACTTAATCCAAAAGCTAACCTTGACCTCATGCCAGAAGAATAAGTTTTAATGGGCATATCGAAATATTTTCCGAGTTCGGAAAACTCTTCAACAAAATCAACCCTCTCATTTAACTCATCGCGTTTTGCATATAGTCGGGCAACAAATTTAACATTTTCACGACCGGTTAAACTTCCTTGAAATCCACCAGCCAATCCAACGGGCCATGAAATTTTATGTTCTGTAATAATGTTCCCACTATCAGGACGATCTATACCACCAATTATCCGAAGTAAAGTTGATTTACCGGCTCCATTTTGACCAATCAGGGCAATGTTATAGCCTTTAGGAAAAATAATATTCAAATTTTTAAAAACATAATGCCGCCCAGTGGGCGTGCGATAAGACTTCGTCAAATTCTCAATCTTAATCATGATGTCAGCATTGCCTCTTCACGCGTTCGGTATAATGCCAGGCCGATGAACAGGGTGACCAGAGTAAACATTGCAAGGTAGTTCAGACTCACGCCTTCACTGATATAGCCAGGCATAACTGCCTCGCGGCTTAACTCCACAACATGCACTAATGGGTTCCAGAGTAGATATGACCAGTATTGCTTTGGAATCGAGTGTAGAGGGAACATGATGCAGGAGATGAAATACAGCGGCTTAAGCAGTATCGGCAGGACCTTTTGCATTTCAGGAAAGGTTTTACCAACGACCATAAATATTAAGCCGACGCCACATGAAAGAATGATTAACAAACTCCAGGTGAGCACAAGTTGTAAAAAGTTTGTAATTTCGAAATATTCGCCTGTCATCCAGACGATAAGCATGAGCAAAATATAAACAGCAACGTAAATCAGTGTCTCAAGCAGTGCACGTGCAATGATCGTATCGATGGGTTTTACTGGTCGATAATTAAACAGTCCCTGGTTCGCTTCAATAGCACCAATAGAACGTTTGCTAATACTACTAAAGATAAAAAAGGGAATCAGGCCATTAAGTAAAAACACCGGGAACGAGATGTCTGGCATAGTGCGGTGCATAACGTAACCCAAAATTCCCAACAGTATCAGCAAATGCGCGGAGGGTTCAAGAATCGCCCACAAATACCCCAGACGAAACTTACCAAAGCGTGTTCGTATTTCTCGTAGAAATAATGCCTCTACGGTGACTTTCTGAACTTCAAATCCACTTCTTGCCATTTGATGATGTGATCCTAATCTCTTCAGGTACGCTACCGCCCTTGGCTTAACAGCTACCAATACACTGGAGGTAATACTTGTTTGTAACTGGATAAAATTTACTCAGACGGTTTGACCTTTTTAATAGCCGCAAAAAAAATTTCAGCAGAAATTATTTCCGCAGGGATAAATAGATCTATTTCCGTCTCGTTTCTTCTAATCCATTCTTCAGGCATGAATGTATTCGGTCTTCTGGTAATTTCAGAAAACTGGCCGTTTTAGAATGCAGAGTTAATTTCTCAGGAAATTATTTTTTGTTATTACTGTTAACTACTTGATTATAATATCCCCTATGGATTTTATGCGTAACAACACCTGCAATCTGTTTCAAACCAGAACGCACGCGATTGATTACCAATAAATTGTTCACCGAGAAACTATTTCCCTATTTAAAATTCACTCGTGTACTTCTTATTTATATCTACAGGCCCCTCTTTACAGCCATATTTGTGATTTATATCACATTTAAATGGTGTTATTTAAGTTGCATCAATAATCCCGAAGGTAATTATTTTCGTCGATTAAAATATACATCTTGATTATTTTGTGTATTTATTTTAACCAGTGTTACAACCAACACCATCCCTCAGTAGATATACCTGAGCAGACATTTCTTAAAATCGACGAATAGTTTCCCTGGAAATTATTATGCTTATTTGAAATTCCCTTTCTGATTATCTCCAGGAATTTTAATAATTTCCAGACTACACAAAATACAGATCACATAAGAATTATCCTATATGTTTTGACCTATCAATTGTTACTCAATGATTTATTACAACTATTAATAATCATAATGTGTCAAAACACTTAAGCATCTTTACAGTCTTAGAAAGGTGTCGATTAACGAAGGCTACATGGTGAAAAACAGGTTCCTTCAGTGTTACCGAATATTCCGTGGTGGTCTGGAGGGAGATAATTCTTGCTACATCGAAACTCAGCCCGGTGAGCGGGTTTGACAGTTCCGCACTCACCATTGGGCTAAGGGTTATCAGGTGGGGTTAAGGAAATGGCAATACCTACCCCCGTCCAAACTCCAGTCGCTGCACATTCACCATCCCAGGCTTCTCACCTGCGCTGACATCAATTTGTGTCACCCGCAGCGCATATTTTTCATCCAGTGCGTTTAACCATTTCAGAAGGTCATTAAACACCACAGGATCTATCCAGACCTGGATATTCTCCCCGCGCTCGGCTATTCGCTTAATGACCACTGAATGCGCCGAAGCACTGTCGCTGATGACCCGCGATACCTGTGCTGGCGTTGTCGTGCCGGATTTTCGCGCCGCAATAATATCCGGCGCGGCGCTCTTCAGTCGGGTGTTCATCGCCACCAGCTGCTGCAACATTGTCTCCTGTTGCTCAATCCGTTCGCTCAACGGCTGCCAGATGAGAACGTAATATCCGGCGCTAAACAGGAACACTACCGCTGCCAGTAACATGCCTTTTTCACGCGGAGAACGCCCCGCCAGGTGTTGTGTCAGCCAGTGTTCGCCACGGCTTAACTGGCGTTCACGCCATTGCTGAAAATAGTGAATAAATTTATCGCGTAACATGTTATTTCCTCCGCAACGTTACGCCGCCGGAAACCGCATCACCCTCTTTCTGTAACGCGTCCTGTTGCACAACATAATCTGCCGCCAGTGCGCTACGCAGTTTGTCGAAGCTGGCAAAGTTCGCAGCCCGCAGTTGGAGGTGAAGCGTCTGGCGTTTTTGATCAAAGGTGAAACCACGCATTTCGATATCGGTAAGTGACGCTGATTTCAGGGTACTGGCGATCGCTGACAATTCTGCGAGCAGCCGGGTATCGTCGGCCTGTGGGCGATATTTTTTCAGCGCCATCGTCACCTGCGAGCGTAAATTCACAATCCGCTTCTGCTCCGGGAATAGCGTTAAGAACTGTTTCTCCGCCTGGGTGCGGCTTTGCGCCACCTGTTCGCTGACGCTCCATAACGTCACGCCCCGTTCCACTACCAGCGCAACCAGAATCAGCAATATCGGCAGAATCATCACCCGCCAGCGCGCCCACTGTTTTCGGTAGCTGACACGAGGCTGCCACGGCCCTGTTAGCAGGTTCCCTTCCGATTCGCCATAAGTGGTAATGGCGGGCAGAGCCGTAACGGTCAGGCGTTCGGCGTCCGCACCAGCCCATGCAGACAGTTCTTCCGGTGCAATGCCGACCACGGTTAGTGAAATCGGTAAATTCTGCTCATTGAGCTGTGCGCGGAACATGACCGGAGCCAGCGCCCGCCCGGCGCTCCATCCCCGGCATTCATCGATGCGGCAGATAACCCGTTGCGCATCGCCAGCCATAAACCCACAAGGAATGGACATCCAGTCTGGCGCGACGGTAGCGCGGGTGATGCCGTTTGCCTGCAACCACTGCGCAATGTTGCGCATATGCTGCTGGTGAATCACAGCTACGGTTGCCAGTTGCTGGTCGATTTTCAACGGGGCGAAATGCAGTTCATCGATATCCTGGTTCAGCTCTTCTTCCAGCAAGGCGGGCAGAATCGTCGGTATCTGCTTGCGAGGCACATCAGGCAGTTCAACCTGCCAGACGCTGATCCATTCGCCGGGAATATAGAGTCGAATTGTGTCTGTTTGCAGCCATTGCTGGAGATATTCGTCGGCGACGTCAGGCCAGATGCCGTGCTCCACGTCGGGTGTACGGCGCTGCCAACGGATGGGATCAGCGGCGCAAAGCGGGAAATAAATCTCAAGCATGGAACTCACTCACTTTCTCCTGTCTGATGCCAGAGAACAGAAAAGTGTTGTGGGCCCATGCGGACAATTAACGAATTCATCGTCAGTTCAATCTCATTCACGGTGATATCTGAACGCAGCCAGAAGTAATTGCTGTCCACGCTCAGGACGGTTTTTAGCTGTTTTTTAGTACGCTCATTGACGTCTGCAAGTAGCGGCTGAGCAAGAAACTGATCGACATCTTCCCAGCCCTTCGCCGGACGTTGTTGTAATAATGCCCGCGCCTGAACAGGGCTTAACCACGGGTCAAACAGCGCCTCAAGAATCACACTTTGCGTGACATCTAATGTATTGATGTTGATTTGCTGGCGGGCCATCGGCAGCGCACAGACCAGCGGTTTCAGTTTTTGATAAAGCCCGGCGTCCATTCCCTGCACCACGCGAATTTCGCTGATATCCGTCAGCGGTTGATTAGCGGCGTAGAACGGCACCGAACGGGCAAGATACTCGCTGTCTTCACGGCCCAGACGTGTCTGCACGCTGCGGTCCTCGTCAATAAACTCCCACAGGCTTTCGACTATCAGTTCGGCCCGATAAGCAGGCACATCGAGGCGCGAGATCAGGGCAATCAGTTGTTGTACCGCGAGCGGACGCGACGCCGTCGTCGGCTGAGCGAGGGCATTCAGGTTAAAGCAGGCCTGTGCGTCACGCAGAGTGACGGCAATTTGCCCCTGCGGCAGTGGGAAAAAACGCGGGCCAGAAGCCCACGGTTGTGCCAGATGCACACGCTTTTCATTTTTCAGGCTCAGACTGAGCGCGCTCAGCGCCAGGCTTTCTGCACTGGCGCTGTACCACAGCGCCTGCTGGTACTCCTGCTGGCTGCGCGTTCGCCCAAGTTGTTGCTGCATCCGCCCGGAAAGCGTGATGGTTACCAGCATTATGACCGCCAGCAATACCAGCACCACGACCAGTGCCATTCCGCGTTTTGGTGGTGAGGTGATCATGATAATTGCGGCCCGCGTAACAACCAGATGCGTTCAATTTCGCCCCATTGTGGCGAATGCAGGGTTATGCGTACTGCCACAGGAATCGCCTGCACTGATGACCAGCTCTCCTGCCAGCGCGTGCCGTCGTAGAACTGCAAACGGAGCGAATCCGCCGGGATTAATTTTTGCGTTGTTGGCTTCACGCTGCCTGCCGCATCGGTCAGTGGCCAGGCTAACCGTTCGAGATAACCACCATGAATGCGGTAACCGACGGTGAGCAGATTACTGCGCGGCAGACGCATCAACGGATTAACCACGCCGCCACGTACAAAACGCATCCCTTCACTCTCAGACGCCAGCACGCCAGCGCCCGCCAGTAACGCTGGTTCACGCTGGCCCTGATCGCCTCTTACCGGACGCGGCATCATTTGTGTCAGATCGTGGTTCAAAAAACTCATCGTTTGCTGCATGAGGTTTAGTTTTTGATCGTGTCCGGCGACGGCGCTATTCACGCGTGTAACGCCGTTTGTCACCTGCTGCGCCATCAGTGCCAACGAGGCAAAAATGGCTATCGCCACCAGCATTTCCAGTAACGTGAAACCAGCGCGAGCCCTTCTCACTGTTGGCCTCCCACGGCGCTAAACCAGGCGCGTCGTGACTGAATCACTGGCGAAAAGTCGTCATGAAGACTGACTTCAATATCCACCGCCTGGAGCAGCACGTTACCGGTATTCAGCGGTGTGGTTCGCCAGTACCAACGGCTTCCTGCCATATCGCTCTCGCCCTGGTGCCTGACCGCCCGTTGTTCGCGGGTCATCAGGTAGAGTAGAGCGGTCTGGTTTTCAGCTACCCAGCCCGCTACCGTTTTCTCCTCAAGAATCTGCTGATTACTCAGCGCACCGCTGGCAATCTGTAACACCGCCGTGGCAGCCAGCGCAAAAATCGCCAGCGCGAGCATCACTTCCAGCAAGGTAAATCCGCGCTTCATGGCATCCCCTCATCACATTGATTGAGAGATAACGCGCCATCGTGCGCCAGCTTTACCGCCCAACACGCGTTTTGTGCCGACGCGTAAAAACGCAGTGTAAACGGCGTGACAGGTTCAAAAGGCGAAAAACGGATCTGCGGTGTCTTCTTTTTCGCCTCTTTTTGCAGCTCCAGTTCAATATCATGCAGCGTCAGGCGGCGACGCTGCAGCTCCAGCGCATATTCCTTCTGCCAGATATCACTTCCGGGTTGTAACAGCATCTGCACCTGTTTCGGCACCGTAACCTGTGCCGATAACCGGGTCGAGGAAACGGGCAACCACTGTCCGTGACGACGCTGCATAAACTGGTAACCTGGTGGGTCGATTAGCACACCGAGTGTTTTCCCTTCGATCACAGCCCTGTCCTTAAACTGCGCATAGCGAGTCAGAAAATCCTGCGCCGCTTTTTTCGCAGGCGGCTCTGAAGCGGTCGCAAACGTCTGTACCACGCCCGCACTGGCAAGGCCGATAAGGAAAATCACCAGCATGATTTCCAGAAGAGTGAATCCGCGTTCAGGCACTGATTACTGAAACTCCTGCAAATTCCAGTTACCGATATCTGCGCCAGCGCCCTCCCCATTTTCCTGACCATCTGCCCCCAGGGTATAAACATCAAACAGCCCTTTTTCACCCGGGCTGAGATACTGATAATCATTGCCCCACGGATCCTTTGGCAGTCGTTTAATGTATCCACCGGTACGGTAGTTACGGGAATCCGCCATATTGGCCGGTTGCTGGATCAGCGCCTCCAGCCCCTGTTCGGTAGTCGGATAACGCCCGTTATCCAGTCGGTACATATCCAGCGCATTCTCCAGCGCCACGATATCGCTGATGGCTTTTTGCCGATCGGCTTTCTCTTTGTTGCCCAGCAGGTTAGGCACCACCAGACTTGCCAGGACGCCAAGAATAACAATCACCACCATCACTTCCAGCAGGGTAAAACCTGCCCGTGGTTTTTGTGTGCGGGATAACGAATTCATGTGATAACTCCGTAAATTACATTCCAACCATATTGTTCAGTTGCAGCATCGGCTCGAGGATGGCGATGACGATAAACAGCACCACACCCGCCATCATCACCACCAGCGCCGGCTCAAACAGCCCTAACGCCAGCCCCACCTGTGTATCAAATTCCCGTTCCTGGTTGACCGCGGCCTGTTCAAGCATGGTTTCCAGCTCGCCGCTCTGTTCGCCGGAGGCGATCATGTACAGCATCATCGGTGGAAACAGGCGCAGATCCGCCAGCGCGGCGCGCAGGCTGCTTCCTTCGCGGACGCGATCTGCCGCCAGCAGCAGTTGTTGCTCGACATAACGATTTGCCGACACGGCGGCGGCGGTCTGAATGCCTTCCAACAGCGGAACACTGCTGGCGGTGAGGATGCTTAACGTGCGGGAAAAACGCGCCGTATTCAGTCCGCGCGCAACACGCCCCGTCACGGGCAGGCGCAGCAAGGTTTTATCCCAGCGCAGGCGCATCGCAGGATTTTTGAGTAACCGTTGCCCCAGCACCAGAAGCCCCAGCAAACCCGCCAGCCAGTACACGCCGCTGGCCTGTAACGCGTCGCTCATAGCGATGAGCATTCGGGTGGAGGCGGGTAGCGCGTGTCCGAGATGATCAAACTGTTCGATAATTTTCGGCACCACTGCCGTCAGCAAAATAGTGACTACGCCCGTTGCCACCACCAGCAGAACCAGCGGATAGAGCATGGCCTGCAGCAGGCGTGATTTCAGACGCTGCCGCTGTTCGGTGTAATCCGCCAGGCGATTGAGCACCACGTCGAGATGTCCGGATTTTTCTCCGGCAGCGACCATCGAACAAAACAGGGAGTCAAAGACGCGGGGATGTTCGCGCAGGCTGTCCGACAGGGTATAACCTTCCTGAATCCGGCTGCGCAGCGCCATTCCGAGGCTTTTTACATGCAGTTTTTCGCTTTGCTCACTGACCGCCTGTAAGCAGGTTTCCAGCGGCATTGCTGCCTGCACCAGCGTTGCCAGTTGACGAGTGAACAGCGCCAGATCTGCCGTCGCCACGCGACGATGTGCGTGCCGCCGACGCTGCAACAATCCCCCTGCCGATGCATTCATCCGGGCTTCAATGTGCACGGGAATGAGGTCTTTACCGCGTAACAATTGACGGGCATGACGCGCGGAATCCGCCTCAATCATGCCTTTGGTTTTGCGACCATTACGCTCCAGCGCCTGATAGTAAAACAGTGCCATTACGCCTCCATGGTTACCCGCAGAACTTCATCGAGAGAGGTTTCTCCGGCGAGCACTTTCTCAATGCCGTTACTGCGGATACCCGCAGAGTGTTGCCGGACATAACGTTCCAGCTCCAGTTCCCCGGCCTGACGGTGGATCAAATCACGCAATGTGGCGTCCACCACAATCAGTTCATGGATGGCAGTACGTCCGCGAAAACCTTTGTGATTACAGGCAGGGCAGCCCTGCGGATGGTACAGCGTGACGGCATGCGTATCGGAGATCCCCATAAGACGTTTTTCTTCGTCGGTGGCAGGCGCGGCCTGACGGCAGTCGGAGCACAGCGTGCGGACCAGTCGCTGCGCCATCACGCCCGTCAGACTGGAAGAGAGCAGGAAAGGCTCCACGCCCATATCCTGCAAACGTGTGATCGCCCCCACCGCTGTGTTGGTATGCAGCGTGGAAAGTACCAGGTGTCCGGTCAGTGAAGCCTGAACAGCGATTTCTGCGGTTTCGGTATCGCGGATTTCACCGACCATCACCACATCCGGGTCCTGACGCAAAATTGCGCGCAGGCCACGGGCGAATGTCATGCCGACGCGGGTGTTAACCTGCGTCTGACCGATCCCTTCAATCATGTATTCGATAGGGTCTTCAACCGTGAGAATGTTACGCGAGTGGTTGTTCAGCTCCTGCAATCCAGCGTACAGCGTGGTGCTTTTGCCGGAACCGGTCGGCCCCGTCACCAGAAAAATGCCGTGCGGTTTGTGTAACAGCTGGCGCAACTGCGCAGTCAGTTCGAGACTTAAACCCAGACGCTCCAGCGTCAGGCGAGCCTGGTTTTTGTCCAGCAGTCGCAGCACCACCCGTTCCCCCCAGGCGGAAGGCATGGTTGATACACGGACGTCAATCGCCCGACCGCCCAGCAGCAGCGCAATACGGCCATCCTGCGGTACGCGCTTTTCGGCGATATCCAGTCGCGCCATCACCTTGATACGCGATACCAGTAGCGAGGCCAGTTTACGACCGGGGCGCAACATTTCATGTAATGTGCCGTCAACACGAAAACGGATCACCAGACTCTTTTCAAACGTCTCAATGTGGATATCCGAAGCGCCTTCTTTGATTGCCTCTGCCAGCATGGCGTTGATCAGTTTGATGATCGGCGCATCGTCGTCACTTTCCAGCAGATCTTCCGTTTCCGGCAGTTCTTCAGCGAGGGTAAAAAAGTCCTCGGCGGAACCGAGATCTTCCATCAGTTGGCGAGCTTCGGAAGAGTCCCGCTGCCAGACCGCATTCAGCCGCTGTTCAAATTCGGCCTCGTCGATTTGCCGCAGCGTAAAGGGCGCGTTCAGCCCCCGTTGTAGCTCCTGCAAAACAGAGAGCGACAACGGATGAACATGGAGGATCTCCAGCGACGCTTCGCACCATGCCACCAGGCTAAACCGACGGCTGAAACTGTAGGGCAGACGCACGGTGTTAGCGGTGGTTTCCTGTGCTACAGGCACCATTAACGCGTTCTCCCGGCATTGAGGAACGCGCGTACTTCCGGCGGTAAGGCCTGATTTTGCGCTGGCAATATCGGCTGCGCGGTGTGCGGCATCAGGCTTAAGCCTTGCTCATCGCGGTAGATTTGCTCAGCGCGCATGTAGTTATATTTGCGCTGCGACACGCCGTCTGCCGCCATACCGTCACGCAAAATGGTCGGGCGGATAAACACCATCAGGTTACGTTTTTCTTTTTTATCCGCCGTCGATTTAAACAGGTTACCAATCAACGGGATATCACCCAGCAGCGGCACTTTCGCCACGCTTTCTCCCGCCTGGTCGTCCATCAGACCGCCAAGCACGATCAGCTCACCATCGTTAGCCAGCACGGTGGTTTTCAGTTTGCGCTCGCCAAACACGACATCGAGGCTGGTCTGCCCTTCCACTTTCGAGACTTCCTGCTCAATCACCATCTGTACCGCGTTACCTTCGTTAATCTGCGGCGTGACTTTCAGCATGATGCCGACTTTTTTCCTCTCTACCGTATTGAAAGGATTGCTGTTATTGGAGCCAACGGTAGAGCCGGTTAATACCGGAACGTCCTGGCCCACCATGAAGAAGGCTTCCTGGTTGTCCAGCGTGGTGATACTCGGCGTGGAGAGCACGTTCGAGCTGGAGTCGTTTTTGACCGCCTGTACCAGCGCCATCCAGTCGCCTTTCACCACGCCAACCGCCGTACCGCTAAAGCCAGAAAGAAGCTGAGCGAGCGTGGAGAGATCGCCGTTAGTATCCGGATTTATGGTGGTAGCACCGTTTTCGCTGATCACCGTGGAACCTTTCTGCGGCTTGGCTGCAGAAATCGCTGCCCCCAGCGTACCAATAGGGATTTGCGTACCGTTGGCAAACTGCATTAATCCGGCATCTTTTGACCCCCACTGCACGCCGAAGTTGATATTGCTGCCTTCGGCAACTTCCACGATTAACGCCTCGACATGCACCTGAGCACGGCGAATATCCAGTTGTTCAATCACGCTTTGCAGCGACTGCATAATGTCCTGCGGCGCAGTAACAATCAGGGCATTACTGTGTTTGCTGGCGGCGATGGAGACAACCTCACGCCCGCTACCAACCGTGCCTTCCGCCTCTTCTTTAGCCGCCGTGAGCGTACCGCTGACCTGCTTCAGCACATCGACCAGATCTTCGGCTTTGCTGTATTTGAGATAGAACACCTGGCTGTTGCCGCTGCGCTCCATTTCTGAATCCAGCCGACGGATCAGACGGCGCATTTTGTCTCGCGTGGCGGGGTCACCACTGACAATCACGCTGTTGGTGCGTTCATCGGCGACAATTTGAGATTTCAGCGTTGCTGGCTGGTTCTCGCCGCTGTTTTTGGTCAGGCTTTCCAGCACGCGGGCAATTTCCGAGGCTGAGGCGTTATCCAGCGGGATCACCTCTTCGGTGCGATTACCCGCGTGATCCACGCGCTGGATCACTTCCGTCAGGCGCTCCACAACTGAGGCGCGTCCGGTAAGCATAATCACGTTGGAGGGATCGTAATTAACAACGTTGCCTGAGCCTGCGCTGTCAATCATCTGGCGCAGAATCGGTGCCAGCTCGCGTACCGACACATTGCGTACCGGCACGACTTTGGTGACCATTTCATCGCCCGCGTAGTTGTCGCTGCCTTCACCGACCAGCGGCAGCGGCTCGACTTTCGCGGCGCTTGATTTCACCACCTTCAGCACGTCGTTTTCCATCGGTACGACCGCATACCCCTGTGCTTCCAGCAGGTTAAGGAATAACTGGTAATACTGGCGTTCATTGAGCGGAGTCATAGTGCGAATACTCACTTTCCCCTGAACGCCCGGCCCCATAATGATGGTTTTATTAAGGTTAGCGCCGACGGTTTCGATGAACGATTTCAGGTCGGTATCTTTAAAATTAGCGGTGAAAGTGGCTTCTTCCGCCCAGACCGGTGAACTACACAATGCCGCTGCCAGCATCAGCGGCAGTAAACGCTTTTTTGTTTTGAGGCCAGTTGTCTTCTTACGCCAGATAGACAACGTCATATCACGCCAAAACACGATGAATGATTCTCCTGGATTAAATGCGGTTAGCGCAGTGCGATGGAAATGTCGTAGCGCGCACCCTTGCGTAAAACCGTAAGTTGAATGGAATCCATTGAAGGTAACTGCCGCATCAGAGCAATCATTGCTCGTGGATCAGTGAAATCCTGCTGATTTAGCGCAATGGCGATATCGCCTTCCTTAAAACCGCTGGCATCGAACAGAGAACGATCTGCCCCCGGTTTCACTGCATAACCGACAATCCCCTCCTTACGCACAGGCGTAAGCTGGATATAGTTAAAAATTTTCTGCGGATCTTTCGCCAGTGCCTGACGCACGGCAGCCGGGATCTCCACTGGCGCACTGGCAGCAGGCTCAGCAACAGCTTGCTTTGCTTCGTCACTGGCGGCTTTTTTGCTGGTCACCGCCACAGGGGGGCGTTCCTCCTCTGCCAGACTCAGACGTTCCATTTTCCCCTGATAGCGCAGCATCACATGGTCGCGGTTGATTTCCTCAATCACTGCGTTGTGAGAGTCAAGCCGTTCCCCCTGCAAATAGACCTGCTGTTTGCCGCCTTCTTCAATAACCGCGCCGGGTCTGGCACCAAAGGCGATCCCGCGCAGCACCACATTAAGACGCGTTTCTGCCACAGGCGCAGATTCAGGTTGTTTTACCGGTGCGGCGACGGGTTGATATTTGCCAAACCAGTTTTGTTGGCTGACTAATTGCACGTCATTTTTATCGAACGGTTTTGCATCCGCACGGAGCGGTTTATTCGCCGATGAGGAAACCGCCGTATATTCCGCAGAAAAGGAGAAATAGCGCCAGAGTGAATACGCCATTTTTGCAGAAATAATAAGCAGCATCAGCCAGAACATCCCGCGCAACATTTTTCGCAGATGCTCTTTGTCTGTATTAAGAGATTGTCTCTGGCTAAGAGTGTGACGAATTTTTGTCAGCAACTGAATGAGATAAATTCGTACGTCACGAAAAACAACCCGCGCCAATTTATATCTACCCGACGTTATGCTTTGACTATTCCACAGGTGGTACGATCCAGTTTCCGCTGATACTGGTTACCTGTACGTGTATCATTAATCGTTATGCTGTAATTAATTCCCTCGGTGATCATTAATTTCACCGTTGGGTCAGCGCACATTTGTCGTTGATAGCTGGTTAAAAAGGCGTCAGGTGTCTGCGTGGTCTGAGTACCCGATTCGCTGATAATGGTCATTTTTACCGTCGTGCCACTACTTTGCGCCAGCACTAAGGTATATCCCGCAGATTTAATCGGCAGGTTTTGGCTGATATTTTGCGCCTGTTTTTTCGCCAGTAAACTGGCGTTTTCATTATGGCTGGCGCAGCCACTTAATAATCCTGTAACGCTCAACAATAGCGATATTAATACCCTCCCTGGCATCTGTTTTATCGACATGGTAAATAATCTCTAAGGTTATTAATAAGAGTTAAAATGTCACTTTGATAATGACGTGGTTATCATTAAAACAATGCCTGTAGATAAAGTGTTGCTATACCGCCCAGACTTAAACACGGTCCAAAAGGCAGTGTGGTTGATCCTCTTTTTGTAATAACGGCATATATCAGACCGCAGCATGATGCGATTAAAGCAACATTGGGTAGCGACAACGGCCCCACCCAGCCACCTAAAGCGGCGAAAAGTAATACATCGCCCATGCCTAATGCTTCTTTACGCAGAACTATTCCGGCTATCCAGCGCAGGGAGTAAAAAGTGATAAACCCCACCAGGACGCCGGTGACTGCGTCTTGTAGCGTTAACGGACTCTGCTGCGCCCATGCCGCAATCAGTCCTGTCCACAATACGCCCTGAGTAAAAACATCGGGCAGCCATTGGTTGTCGAGGTCGATGATGCTCGCGGCAATCAGCCACGCGGATAATATCATCACCGCCAGTCCCCATCCACTTTCTGGCCACACCAGACTCGCCAGCAAAAAAGCAAGTGCTGTCAATAACTCAACCAGCGGATAACGCTTGCTGATTTTCGCCTGACAGTCGCGGCAGCGCCCTTTGAGCATCAACCATGAGAGCAGCGGAATATTGTCACGAACGCGGATAGTCTGCTGGCAATGCGGACAATGCGAACGCGGTAGCGCAAGGCTTATTTTTGACTGCGTACTCGGCGTTTCACCATGAAACTCCGCCATTTGTTGGCGCAGCATGATGGGGTAACGCCAAATCACCACATTCAAAAAACTGCCGATGATCAATCCTCCTGCGGTTGCCAGTATGGGCATCGCCGCGGGGTATTGCTGAAAAACATCAAAAAGCATGGTTAAAGGTTGTTTGTTGTAATTTGCCGGATGCGGCGTGAACGCCTTATCCGGCCTACAGGTGTCTGCCAACGCAAGTAATCGCGGCTTCTTCCCTCCAGGCCCGATAAGCTGGCGCATCGGGCATATATGTTGACCCGGTGCGCCTTATTTCATGCCGGATGCGGCGTGAACGCCTTATCCGGCCTACAGGCTTATTCGGCTGGCATCGAATACTCGGTAACCTTATTAATGGTTTCCGGCCCTTTTTCCGGTTTCGACAGGTGCATCGCCGCGAGCGTGTTGTAAGCCGACTGGCTCACTCCGCCTTCGAAGCTCATCTCACTTGCCCCCGGAAGCTGGTAAGCATTTGCGCCCGGATTCCATTTCTTAAAGAATTCCGAAAGATCCGCCTGAGCGACCCAGGATGCACACAGCATCAGCGTGTCAGCAGCGTTACCGTTTGACTCAGCACAGTAATTTCTGCCGCCAAACTTGTCATTGCTGACATCATCGCCGCGCGCTTTACGGTGCATCAACTGGAACAGGTTCCAGCCCTTCATCCCTTTACGATCGCTGTAGAACTTAGGCAGGTCACCTTCTGGATACCACTGTTTGATATCAAAGTTTTTCTCTGCCCACTCTTTCAGCTGCGCGTACATCAGCAGACGGTCACCCGCACCGCCGCGCGCCCATGCCTGACCGTTGCTCTCCTCCAGATATTCCGGCGCGACGGTAATGTCGTCAGCGACACGGTTCATCTTGCCGAGATAGCGATCCTGCATGTACAGCGCCAGCACGTTGTTCGCCACTTCAGTTGCACCCGGTACGTTCAGCGGTGTTTCTGCAGCGTTATGACCGACTTCGTGCCAAATCAGCCAGTCGTTCAGCGGCGTCGTCGGCAGCGTGGTGCTGTTCGTCGAGAAGCTGCTGTTCATTACCGGATAACCAGAGTGCGCATCACCGATGGAGATCTGCACATCGTTTGTGAAACGATGCTTGTGGCCCGTCAAGTTTTTATAGGTAAACATCCGGTGCTTACCGTCTTCATCATTACGACCGTAGAAATCATTCATCGAGCTGGCAAAGGTATCCAGATCTTTAGCGAATTGATCCAGTCCGCCCGTGTAATTGCTGGCATTCAGGTTCTTCTTCGGTGTGGTATAGACGAACGACGCAGACTCCAGTTCGCCCAGCGGGGCAGGAGAGTTCAGATCGTTTTTCCATGCGCCGTCTTTATAGAACGGTGCTTTTACCACGCCAGTAAAGGTGAAGCTGGCAGATTCATTGGTAGAGCTATTGCCCTTGATATAAATCAGGCCACCGTAAGGCA
>OJKD01000021.1_pt1 | contig 17983 bp, 17 predicted proteins | sample 1596511 | NCBI WGS metagenome assembly OJKD01 (sample SAMEA4350133, study PRJEB24818) | metagenome | biome: human; feature: gut; material: faeces | place: Denmark | collected 2013-09
AATCAACGGAAACGGCGGCAAGACAACATATCGGGCCACTGGCCCCGGTGGCAGGCTCTGATTTGTATGTGTTCAGGCCGGTGGCACATACGGTGGATTTTCATATCCGCGTGACGCCGGACACACCGGAAATACGGGCTGCCATCACCGCGGAGTTGCGTTCGTTCCTGCTGCGTGATGGTTATCCGCAGGGAGAACTGAAGGTATCGCGTATCAGTGAGGCGATTTCCGGTGCGAACGGGGAATACAGCCATCAGTTGCTTGCACCGGCAGACAATATCTCCATTGCAAAAAATGAACTGGCGGTACTGGGGACGATTTCATGGACGTGACAAACGATGATTACATCCGTCTGTTGTCGGCACTGTTGCCCCCCGGTCCGGCGTGGTCAGCCAGCGATCCGTCGATTGCCGGTGCGGCACCGTCATTAACCCGCGTTCATCAGCGTGCGGATGCCCTGATGCGGGAGCTGGATCCGCGCACCACCACTGAACTGATAAACCGCTGGGAGCGTCTGTGCGGTCTGCCGGATGAATGTATTCCCGCAGGGACACAGACCCTTCGCCAGCGTCAGCAACGGCTGGATGCGAAGGTTAACCTGGCGGGCGGCATCAACGAGAATTTTTATCTTGCACAGCTTGCTGCCCTGGGCAGACCAGACGCTACCATCACGCGATACGACAAAAGCACGTTCACCTGCTCATCGGCCTGTACTGACGCGGTGAATGCGCCGGAATGGCGGTATTACTGGCAGGTCAACATGCCAGCCGCCACAAACACCACCTGGATGACATGTGGCGATCCCTGTGATTCCGCACTGCGTATCTGGGGCGACACCGTTGTCGAATGTGTGCTTAACAAACTCTGTCCGTCTCATACCTACGTAATTTTTAAATATCCGGAGTAATCCATGCATCGCATAGACACGAAAACCGCGCAGAAGGATAAGTTCGGCGCGGGTAAGAACGGTTTTACCCGTGGCAACCCCCAGACCGGCACGCCTGCCACCGATCTGGATGATGACTACTTTGACATGTTGCAGGAAGAGCTTTGTAGCGTGGTGGAGGCATCCGGTGCCAGCCTGGAGAAGGAGAGGCACGACCAGCTGCTTACCGCGCTTCGTGCGCTGCTGTTAAGTCGCAAAAATCCGTTTGGCGATATCAAATCGGATGGCACGGTGAAAACGGCTCTCGAAAACCTTGGTTTGGGAGAAGGCTCTGCATTACCTGTTGGTGTCCCTGTTCCGTGGCCTTCAGCCACTCCGCCAACAGGCTGGCTGAAATGCAACGGAGCAGCTTTTTCTGCTGAAGAATACCCGGAACTGGCAAAGGCTTACCCGACAAATAAATTGCCAGATTTACGTGGTGAGTTTATTCGTGGCTGGGATGACGGGCGTGGTATTGATGCTGGACGTGCTTTATTGAGCCTTCAGGCTGGGATGCTGGAAAAACACCGCCATATTGTTGTTGCCAATGATGGTTACGACACAAAAGATGAATGGGAACTGGCTACGATTTTCAAAAAAACATACACACAAGGACGGGGACTTGATGCCACAAATACAGGAGGGAGTCTGATCCCATCACCGACACTTCATTCACGAGGGAGTATCGGTAATACTGGCGGGAGTGAGACCCGTCCACGAAATATTGCATTTAACTTTATCGTGAGGGCTGCATAATGGATAACGCAGTATTAAATAGCGAGTTTATTGCCACGAAGGCGGGGAATATTACCGTCTATAACTACGATGGTGAAACTCGGGAATATATTTCTGCATCAACTGAATATCTTGCAGTGGGTGTCGGTATTCCAGCATATTCCTGTTTAGACGCTCCTGGTACATATAAGGCTGGTTATACAATTTGCCGTTCTGTAGATTTAAATTCATGGGAATATGTGCCAGACCATCGCGGTGAAATCGTCTATAACACCGAAACGGGAGATGCCAAAGAAATCACAGCACCGGGTGATTACCCCGAAAATACAACCACTATCGCCCCATTAACGCCATACGATAAATGGGATGGTGAGAAATGGGTGACCGATACTGAGGCACAGCATAGCGCCGCAGTAGACGCGGCAGAAGCACAGCGTCAGTCACTGATTGATGCTGCAATGGCTTCCATCAGTCTGATTCAGCTGAAATTACAGGCCGGACGGAAGTTGATGCAGGCAGAAACAACCCGGCTTAACGCTGTGCTGGATTACATTGACGCGGTGACGGCAACAAATACCAGCACAGCGCCGGATGTCATCTGGCCTGAACTGCCGGAGGCGTAGGCCATTCAATATCTGGCGCCCCGGAAGTATCGACCAGTTCCAGTGCGTCCAGATAATCCAGCCACAAATTATATTGCGCCAGCTCGTCCCCCTTCAGGCGACCAATAGCTGCTTTACCAGGCCATTGCCTACTGTTCATGTATTCGTTGGCATGGTTAATCAATAATTGCCTCTCTGATTCGGCCTGTTCAATAAGTTCCTCATGTGATGGTGGAGGTATTTCAGCCCATGTGGGAAAACCATTTTCCCCTGCAACTCGGATTTTCCCTTGTGGCGGTTCCGCCATATATTTTACAGAAATGTCATCAGGAATATCTAATGCATCAGCAGGCCATGTTCCATTTACTTCATAAGTGTTTTTTAAATTAACAGCATAAAAAGCATTTTCCGAAGGGGAATAAATATATTGATTCATATTATCTTCCTATTGCGATAATCATAGTTCCATACAAACCATTTCCGGTTGATACTTTTAAAGTTACTGATGTCCTTGTTGTCGTGTACCCCATAAGTTTAAAGGTCGGAGCAGCCGTTAATGAGCCATCTGACCATAAGGCACTAACAGCTAGTGCGCCTGAAGGAAATGCAATAGGGAAATTACCTGTAGTTCCGTTAGTGTCCGCCCCATAAACATTCATCGAAAACATTTGGACAATATGACCACTTGGTAACTGAAACCAGTTTTTGCCAGATGGAAATGCAGACATATCTGGTATCTGATTTTCCCCTGTTCCCACATTCCGTTTTGCCGCTTCTCCCAAACCAACGTTTATGAAAATGCAGAAATAACGAGCAAATGGCATCATTCCTGCTTTTGCCAGGGGGAGCTACCATGCTTATTGGGTATGTACGCGTATCAACAAATGACCGGAACACCGCTCTGCAACGTAATTCGTTGAACTGTGCAGAATGTGAGTTGATTTTGAAGATAAAATCAGTGGCACAAAGTTCAATAAAAAATATACCTGACACATTATACGAAGAAGATTTTATGGTTTTTTCTGTTGATTTTTTAACATGGCTGCATGGATACAGATATGACGAAGGTAATGTAGAGTAGTAAGAACATAAATAGGCTGACAAAAGTTCAGCCTACAGTCTTTTCATCTTATCTTACAGCTGGTGTTTGAGGTGGCTTCGTTTTCGTTTTTTTCACGCCCTTGTTTTTTACTATTTCCAGTGCCCTTTTCTGAAGGTCTACTCCTGATGGATAGAGCACGTTGAGAATGTGCTCAGTCAGTCGGTACGCATCAAACAGATCACTTTGAGTTAAACCTGATGCTGCGTGACTCCCTTCATTACCTAACCACTTAACAGCAAATAAAAGTCCATCTAACTTTCCAAATGTTTTTTTTCTATGTGCAGCTATGGTAATTCGTTCATGAAGAGACATGAGGCACCGCTCGCGCTTGGACTTACCCTTCCGCTTAATTAATTTGTATTTTGGTATATTGTATTCAGATAAAAGATTCTCTATTGCCATTCTAACCTTGTTTGCTGCTGAGCTTGGCGAAAGTAGTGTCAGTGAAAATGCTTCTTGCAAATTCTCATATACTTCAGATGGACATGTTGTGGGGATATCTATGTACTGTAGCGGAGGGATAAATACTTTGGGGATGTAATAGCTAAAGTACTCCTGTATCTGTTCATCTCGATCATTTACAGTAATATCCATCTCAACATAACCAGTGCCTGAGCAGACGACAACTTCCTCGCATTCATGATTTTCGCATACCAGAACCGCAGTAAAAACCTCTTTAATCAGTTCTGTATCGGAGCCGAGAATCTCAATAAGATTATGTGATTCACTAGTTACCTTTGCATAAAATTTTTCTTTATTTAATTTCAAACTGCTTCTTCCGCAACTTGGGCACGGGTATGTCACGTAGTCATTTACTTTGAAAGGTTTACCAATTGAAAACTTATCCATTTTTCTCTCGTTAATTTCTCTATGAATGGTAGCTACTGAGTTTACCAACACTGTGTTTTGCATGCAATTTGCATGGAGTAGAATAAAAAAATCGGAAGTTGTCCGCTATCTCACAAATTTCCGCAGGCAATAACATCGCTAGCTTTAATACTTTAGTTCTCTCGATTTCTTGTTAATAGGAGTATGGGATTAATAATCCATACTCCTCGTTTTAAGGCAGCTAATAGACGCCTTTTGATGGGGTTAATAATATCATAAAAGAAATTAAAAATAACTTCATTGTCTATTAGTAACTAATGGTTATCGTAAACATAAATGTAGTTAGTTGACAAAAACCCACGACTGATAACATTATTTTTATCCAGAAAAAAAATAAGGCGGGGTAATTTATACAATTTGGTGGTTCTTTTAAATTATGTGTTTTTTTATCAAGTCCATTTTCCTCAAGATATTTTTCTCTTCTACGGCCAAGTATTCCCCAAATAATAGTGGTTGCAGCATATTGCAGAAAATCCATTATTAAAGACATAACCAAGAACACTAATGACCAATATAGTGTATTGGGAAATAATAGAATTGTCTCAGACGAAGATCCTACTGAACTATGACTTATACTTCCCTTGAATAACCATATCAATGCAATCCCACCTAGACATGATTGCCTGTTAATATTTGATAGTGAACCGCTCGCATCATAGTATGCTTGCTGTATTTTATCTAAAAGCATTACAGTACCTTCTTAATATTTGCACGTTTAGGCCCTGTACTGGTAGTCATTTTAGGCACATTTTCGGGGATGAGAATATTTTCGCTTGAAATTATTGCCCAGTTGCCTTTTTTTATTTGTCTGGTATTTAAATATGCTCGCCCATTTTTTATAGTAATAAACCTTGAGTTTATAGAAACTCTTCTCGTCCTGTCAGGATTATCTTTTTTGGCTAATGTAATGCTGACTCTGGTAATCTTTGGATTTGATATATGCATATGTACACGTAAGCCACGACTTTTTTTCATTATCCCCTCACTGATACTAGCTTTAACATCGTGATACAATAACTTATATTTATGAATAAAATCAATTGATAAATTGTAGCATTTCGGTGGCATGGAAGTTACTGTCACTACAAGCAGGTATCAACACACTCTCCTTGTTTATAACAGTAACGCACTTCAATCATGTCAAATATATGGCGGTCGAGAAATAAAGTGGCCTATAGCTATTCACTCGGGAACTGCGGCTCCTTTGCGTATCCTTTTTTGTCTCTTCACTTTCTGGTCGGTGTCTTGCTGATATTTATAACTTCCTGTTTTTGTTGGTGTTGTCCTTGCACCCTCCAATCATGATTGGCTGGCGGGAGTTGAAACCGTAGACACGTCGTATGCAAGAACGCTCTGCGGCTGGCTGGCGAACTTCCGATAGTGCGGGTGTTGAATGATTTCCAGCCGTTACCGATTTTACGTATTTTTTGTATGGGAGGATTTGCACCTCCTCCCACCGACCATCTATGACTGTACGCCACTATCTTTAGGACTGCTATGTGCCAGAGGAAGACGTTTATTTTTACATTGGAAAAACGCTTGGATCGGTGAACATAAAGACGAGTTTTCCAGATAGAACGCCTGGTCAGTACTGGCAGACCAGACTGAATTTTATCAGGAAAATTTACGGGAGCCTATGACGCAGAGGATGACACCGAATGTAATCAGTATCATCAGCGGACTAATGGCTTCATGCAGCAGTGTGGCTGACAGACCCAATCCAAAGAAAGGCTGTAATAGCTGTAGCTGACCGACAGCTGCAATCCCGCCAGTAGCCAGTCCCTTATACCAGAATATAAAGCCAATCAGCATGCTGAATAGCGAGACGTAGGCCAGAGCGAACCAGGCCGATGTAGAAATCCCGCCAAAAGTATCGGGTATTGTCATCAATGAGGCCAACACCATAAAAGGCAGGGAAATAATCAGTGCCCAGCTAATGACTTGCCATCCCCCAAGCACTCGGGTCAGTTTTGCGCCTTCTGCATACCCAAGTCCACAAATAACCACAGCGGCAAGCATAAGAAGATCGCCTGTCAGGGAGACTGTATCACTTTGCATGAAGGCAAACCCTATCACCAGTAGGCTACCCAGAACAGAAAAAATCCAGAACGCTATTGTTGGTCGTTCACCACCTCGTAGTACCCCAAAAATCGCTGTACTAAGCGGCAGTAGCCCTAAATAAACGATCGAGTGGGCCGCATCAATATGCTTTAGCGCCATCGCTGTAAGTAAGGGAAAGCCAACAATGACGCCCACAGACACAATAATTAGCGGTGCGAACTGAGCGGCTTGTGGGCGTTTTTCACGAAAGTAATAAACAAGAATCACCGCCAGCGTACCGGCAATGGATGCCCGGAGGAAAGTCAGAAAAAACGGATCCATATCAAGCACGGCAACACGTGTGGCCGGTAGGGAACCACTAAAAATGATGACGCCCAACAGACCGTTGACCCAACCAGATACTGAACTTGCCGCCATTTTATCTGCCACTGAATTCTCCATACCGACCTCACTTTTTGTTGCCTACAGACTTGAGCATTGTGATGGCGATGGTACGCTCAAACATTCGATACAATATAATTATTGTCATGGATACATTCGATGAAAGAGCGCTATAAATCCATCGTAGATATGTTCGCAAAGAAGATACGCAGTGGAGATATTCCTTCCGGCACCCGTTTACCGACACACAGAGCACTCTCTGCGCGGGAACACATTTCGCTGGCGACAGCGACACGAGTTTATAGCGAGCTGGAGGCTATGGGGCTGGTCAGCGGAGAAACGGGAAGGGGGACGTTTGTTCGTGAAATCGCGCTTCCATACGGACATGGAGTCGACCAGCCTGCTGTTGCTACAGATGTGATTGATTTGAACTTTAACTATCCATCGTTACCGGAGCAGGGGGAAATATTGCGTGGCGCTCTCCGACATATATCGACCGTGGGAGATATTGAGTCGCTTCTGCGCTATCAGCCGCATGCAGGCAGAATGACTGAGCGAAAAATTATCGCCGGTTACCTTGCCAGTCCAGAGTTTGAGCCTGAACCAGAGAATGTGATTATTGTGAATGGCGCGCAGCATGGACTTACCGTCACAGTTATGGGGTTATTGCGACCAGGAGATGTGGTGGCCGTCGATGCTCTGACCTATCCCGGCTTTAAAGTACTGGCTGAGTTATACCATCTGGAGATTGTCAGTATTCCAGCATTGGTTGATGGCCCCGATTTATCTGCACTGGAAGCGATATGCCAGAAAAGGGATGTAAGAGCCATCTATACAATGCCTACGTTGCACAATCCTTTGGGCTGGGTGCTTAGCCGTAAGCAGCGAAAAAAAATGGCTGATATTGCCCGAGCTTATGACCTGATCATCATTGAAGATACAGCTTATAGTTTTCTGATCCACAGGCCTCCGCCACCGGTTGCCTTTTATGCGCAGGAACGCACCGTGTACGTTACGGGTTTTTCAAAGAACATCGCGACGGGACTTAGAGTAGGGGCTATAGTTTGTCCTGAAACCTACAGACCAGCTCTGGAAAGAGCTGTGAGAGCAACCGCGTGGAATACGCCCTCAGTGATTACCTCGCTGGTCTGTAACTGGATAAAAGATGGTACTGTTTCCCGGTTTGAAATACTGAAAAGGCGCGATGCGCGCCAGCGCCAGGCTGTATTAAGATCCAACTTGGGCAATCTTCGCTGTGTTACGCATTCGAATTCCTATTTTGCCTGGATCCCTATGCCAGATGAAGCACGAGCTGATAGGGTTGCCAAGAATTTAATGAATTGCAACATTTCTGTCTCAACAGCAGAACCGTTTAGTACATCATTAGTGGTGCCCCAGGCAATCAGGTTAGCCCTAGGTTCCGTGACTACCGATGCCTTATACAAGGCAATTCTTAAAGTTCGGGAAGCGATTGAGTATGAGCAGTATCGCTAACCTGATAGTCCGTTGTTGGAGTATTTGACTTCAAAGAATACAACGTCCGCTTCACGCCCTGAGACATTCACTTCAGTTACGGCAGAAAGGTATGCATGCTGGGTGGGGAAAGTGTGAAAGAAAAGAAGACTGCTGAGCCGTTTGTCGTCACGTTTATCTTCATTGGCTATGCAAGTCGTAATACAAGGTGGGACAAAACTGAGACACATAAGGCCTCACAATGGCTTGCAAGGCTTTACATGTTTTGATGTGGTGGGACGTGTGAGCGCAGTGTTGATGGGGTAATGCTTTGAATTAGAAGCGGATTCTTATAATTCGTAATGCGAAGGTCGTAGGTTCGACTCCTATTATCGGCACCATTCTAACGTCTCCCCAAGTCTACTCAAGTATTTAAAAACCTCTTATAATCAGTATATTAATGCCCCTTTTAGTCTTTTGACGTCTATTTAAGTACCCCAAACTCTACAAGCAATTGAGGGGATTTGCTGTTCAGTTTAGTGGAGATACCCCCAAGTGAAACTCAATGCCCGTCAAATAGACACTGCCAAGCCAAAAGAGAAGGCTTACAAGTTGGCTGATGGTGGTGGTCTGTACCTCCTGGTAAAACCTGGTGGAGGAGAATATTGGCGTCTCAAGTATCGTGTAGCTGGTAAAGAGAAGCTGTTAGCACTAGGTGTGTATCCTGAGGTCACCTTAGCTGATGCTCCTGCAAAACTTGAAGAAGCTAAAAGAGGTATCTCTGGGGGAATCGATCTGATGGAAGTGAAGCGAGAGGAAAAGATTGCCCGGGAAACGCAGTTAAACAACACCTTCAAAGATATTGCCCTTGAGTGGCACAGTAACAAATTATAATCACAATAATAGTGTATATAATTATACATTGTATGCTTGGTAATCATATAATGATAAAAGCTTCCGATAATCAGTATGAGATTTGTCCTTAAACTCCTGGACATGCTTTTCTAAATCTTCCAATGGTATATGTCCATTTATACAAATAAAATTCTAGTGATAAATACCTTCAGGTATGATTAGACAACATCTTTATTCGATGGGGGTTAATCTATATTTGATATCTTTCTTTTAAATAACAACGCCATTAAAAACGCTTTGTTTAATGACGTTTTTTTATTGTTTCCTATATAAAGCCTAACCAGCATAAACATTGGTGGCTCTTATGCTCATTGTAATTAAATGAGAGTGTGATTAATGTCTTTATATATTCTGGTGGTTATTCTCTCCAGAAGAATACATTGTAAGAAGATGACTGTTAGTATGTTTTAACATCAATTAACATTAAGGTTTGATAATAATTTTTTGTTGGCGAGTTCAAATGTTTTCATTTCATCATCTGATAGCCCGCTCCAGATTTTCTTTAGCATTACATTTTGAGTGTTTATTAGTTTTTGAGCAAGTGTAACTCCGTCAGGGGTTAAGCAAATACTTTTGCTTCGACGATCGTTTTTATTATTAATTCTTTTGGCAATATTCTTTTTTTCTAATTTGTCTATGATGTGTGTGATGTTTGTTTTGGAGAATTGTAACTCCTTGTAAATATCAGAAGGGGACTGACAATAATCATCAGACATATATAATGAAACTAACACCATAAATGTTGAAGTGTTTATTCTATACTCGCTCAATTCATTTTCTATAATACTCTGGATTTTGTCATTTACTCTAATATATAAGTGTATTAACAGACTCTCCTGAGCCGGGTATGCCGGATTTTTGATTTTTTTGTAGTTTGTTATAGTTTTTAATAAATCTATATTATTCATAATTCCACCACACGGCAAAAGAAAACTCATGAAGATTACTCAACCTGAGTGTTACATGAAGTATCGTGAACGCCGGAAAATCTAAGTTCCAGCCTGTACCGTAATCAGATAATCGCAGCAAAGGGACAAAGCAATAGTCCCTTTGCTGCACAGCATCAGAATGAATAACGAATATTAGCGTTTATCGCATCATCTGTGTTGTATTTACCGAATGCAGAGCGTTCAACTTCCAGCCCCAGACGCGTATTGTCGCCAAACCGGGCATTTAACCCCACACCGTAAAGCATACGACCGTCTTTTCTGCCATTAATCTGATGTTCTCCCGCTGCATCCTTCAGGTGAACGTCAGCACTGTCCGTCAGATCGAACTCATAATGCAGGCCGGCACGGGCTGTCAGACTCCAGTCCTTACCACTGAAGGTTTTACCGGAAACAACGCCGGTTCTGCCTACCAGAGGATTAACGCTGTTACGACGCATTGAGACATCCATTCCACTGTCGTTCCAGTTAAATGTTTGGCCCTGCAGTCTTCCCCAGACCAGTTCCGCCTGAGGTTCAACAAACGTCGTATCTGTCAGATGATAACGGTATCCGACTTCTGCACCTGCATACAGTGAATGGCTGCGGAAGTTCTGTTTACCAGCTCCGGCAAAGTTCAGGTCATATTTGTTTTCATTGTGAATATATTTGGCAATCAAATCAAAGTAAGCGCCGGACCGGAACAGACCACTGGCATAGAAACCACCACCCCATGATTTTGTTTTACCGCTGTACAGGCCTGCTGACGCATCTGTGTCAGTGTAGGTGGCCATCACGCCGGTAAACAGGTCCATACTTCCCAGTTCGTGCTTACGGTCAGCCCCCATCTGCAGCAGGGTATAGTGGTCAGTGAAACCGCCATCAGCAGAGCCGGAACCGTTCAGCAGACGCACCCACGTACCGGCTTCGCCGTTAATATCCCTCAAATCGCCCATGCGTTTGTTCAGGTTGTTAACTTCAGTGATGAAGTTGTTATAGCTGATGTGCATGAATGTGGCGGCAGCCTTACCCTGGCCGTCGTTACGTGCAACCTGGTAACCATCGAGGACCCACTCTTTTTTCCCGTCCTCTTTTCTGACACTAAGGGTGGGGGTGACATCACTGAATCCCACAACCCGTGTTGATGCCCTGAACAGATTATCAGCTGTCGCTTCAGGTGCGCTGACCAGTGGAATATCAAGCGTGTCCTTGTCAGAGGGTTTTTTCAGGAAGTTAACCCAGATGCTGTTGTCATGACCTGTTGCCGACTTGTTTATCACCAGTTTGTCTGCCTTGTTAAGGTCTGTACGCATGACAAATGCTGACTGAACCGCGTCCAGATTATCTGTTGTCAGTGTCGTGAACGATGATGTTCCCCCGTTAAAACCGACTATTGTCCGGTTAAGTTTCATATTTCCTGCCGTGGAGTTTCCGTTCATCGACCACTGGGTGTCTGTCATGCTGACGGTGGCATCCGGTGCATTCAGGCTCCCGCTCCAGGTATTGCGGTACCCGTTAAACAGGCTGTACAACATCTGATTCTGAAGAGTCAGGTCAGGACTCAGTTCCCCTTCCCCTCCGAGGGTGACAGTCCCTTTATCCTGAACATTGATATTACCTGACAACATACTGTACGGCCCCACGTTCAGGCGGGCATCGTCTCCCTTCAGGTTCCATGAACCGGCATAATCGTATACAGGTAAAAGTGTGTGAGATACCTCATCAGGACGGCTGTTCAGACTCAGGGTGGCATCAGAAATATTCACCGGACCGTCAGAAACAAAACTCTGACTGGCCAGAACATTTGCTCCCTTGTTCAGATTCAGGGCGGTACTGGTCAGCGTTGAGTTCTCCAGAACGGCACTGTCTGAGGAGATATTCACGGTACTGTTGTTCGCCTGTATTCCGCCATTGAATATCTCATTGATATTCAGCACTGACTGATTATCCAGGTTGACGGTGCCGTTGAAGACGCTTTTATCTGCATCTTTAGTTGCAACAGATGTGCCTTCTTCAAGGGTAAATGCTGTTCCCTGGCCATCTTTTTTGTCGATAAATACCCGACTGTCGCCCAGCGTGACGCTGGAGTTATCTGCCTGGATGGTTGTGTTCAGTGTGGCATTGCGGCCCAGACCAAAGTCTGTATCTTTTAACACGAGCGAACCAAAGCTGAACGTCCTGTTCTCCCAGTCATCCTGTGTAAATGAGGTGGGCTGTGTCAGAACGGAATTGTCGCCCAGAGACGAGACTGTATTTGCAATACTCTGAGACGTTGAAGCATGGATAACCGGGTGGCCCTGAATGGTCAGACGACCGTTTTCCTGAGTAAATGTACCGGACATATTCGCTGAGCCGTCCATAACCAATGCGCCGGTTGTACCCGGGGTTGCTTTATTTGAGAAATTAATATTTCCCAGCAACTTGCCATGATACAGATACCCTTTATTATTAATTCTGTTTGCAAGCAGCGCCTGTGCACTGTTCTGGTCATGTCCGACATATTCCCAGTGCTCGTTACTGACCTGACCGGTAGGGAACCAGCCATAACTACTTGTTTTCAGGATAAAATAATCGACGGTATGAGTATAGGGATTATTATAAATATATAATGAACCTACTGTTCCCCTGTTTGATGATGACCATTCATTAACTTTTACGTCTGCCGGACGCGTCTGATAATCCAGAGTGATATTAGCCGTTTTATCACTGCTGTTACCGAGAGTTGCGCCATAATCGGCGGCATTCAGCTTATGAAATGTCAGGTCATTCCCGTTAACATCCAGAACCCCCCCCGGTAGCCCCAGGATATATTGTCCGGATTAACCTGCTGGTTGTCTGCCAGCACGACTGTCGGGCGGCCGCTGGCAATATTCACGCTACTGAATGCCTGAACGTGTCCTGAACTGTCAGCCTGCTGATTGAGGACAACGGTCCCATCCCCGACTTTCAGGCCGCCCTCATTAACACCGGTTCCCTGTACAACCAGGGTTCCTTCGCCGATTTTATGCAGGTTGTCACCTTTCACACCATTAACCTGCCAGTTTACGGAGGCATCCTTGTCCACAATAATACCGGCCCCGGTCCAGGTACTTCCGTTTGAAGTGGTGACAGTGTAGTCATCAGTAAATGTCAGTGAACCGGCACCCTGCGTGACAGAGTTTTCCAGGTCAATCTGACCATTATGTCCCAGGAATGTCAGATTTTTACCTGCGTTCAGGTCAGAACCTTTTTGCCCGTGCATGGCATATTCATCGGAACCCTGTTTCAGAGAGCCAGTGCCGGTGCTGCTGTCAAATTTCCATTGCAGGGGGGCGCCGGATGAGGCATTAAAAAAGACGGGAGCGTCATTATCCTCTGAATAGATCTGTGAGAGAAAACTCTGAGGAATAAGAGAATATATCAAATTGGTCCCCCCTCCTACTCCCGAGTAAACACCGACCAGTTCCCACTGCCCTTTGGCCGTATTCCAGCCAAATAATGGAGAACCACTGTCGCCGGCCTCTCCAAAAGAGGGCAGGATGCTATGATCATGTATGTTGCCCCCCATATACAGCTGAATGCCGTCTGAGCCGTGATAAAAGAATGATGTCGGGAGTATTCCTCCTGTCAGATAACCATACCCACCTGTTACCCAATGTCGCTTACCCTGACTATCCTGAATATACTGACTTCCCGAACCAGCCCTGTAGAATGCCGAGTATTTTGAAGGGTTCAATATATCAGCTGTTGATGAGCTGGTTACGGTAGCCGGAGCAACCTCAGTTACGAGCTTATCAAGTCTTGGTGTGTGGAGATCAGATGAACTGTGTTCATTACGATCCACAATATGGTAACTGTTCTGACCATCACCGAAGCTGACGCTCTGATATCCTTTATTATGTTTTACACTGGCTATATATTGCGGGTTAATTAATGTTGCAACGCCGGGATTTGAGCTTACATTCACACTGCTAAAATCAACCATGGGCGCTTTATCAAGATGTCCTACTAATTCCCCTTTATTATTAAAAATAGGAATGTTTGTTGCGCCAGCCTGAAACTGCCCTTTGTTTTCTGCAAAGTCGCGGTATGTCTGGTAAGGATTGTTGCCACCAACCGTTGATGCACCAGCAACGGTTGGGAGTAATGCAGATAGTGCCAGAGAGGTAAGTACTGAAAGTCTTTTTCCTCTGCGGGTACTCCCTTTACATACCCTTCGGGCTAGTTCAGAGACAACCTTTACTGTGTTAGTAATATAACAATATTTTAGAGCGTATATTTTATTCATAGTAAATGATTCCGGAACGTATATTCCAAAGTTACATTAATAACCATAGACAATTTCAAACGAAAGCATTGTTGAATTGCGCGCTAATTATTAATTAGCTATATAATTATAAATGTGACATATGTCACATTTATTTTTGCTTAAAACTACAATGTTTTGTAGTTGCACGCATTCTTTGTCTGTGGTTTTCATTGGTGGTAATGAAAATGTTGTTTGCTTTTTCTCAGGTGTTTTGACTTATGACTTAAAGTCATAAAATATGCGACGCTAATACAACTACAGAAAAATGGTATATATGGATATCGACGATATTTGTTGATTTTTATTTTAAATTGCGTGGCGGTTCAGAGCGGATATATATATCACCATACCATCATCTGTTTTTCTGAAGTTCAGATTAGTTTTAACACACTGTTTTCCATCTTCGTTGATTACAACAGTCTTTTTAATGTATTTACGAATGGCATCATTCGACGTTCTAACGGATTTAGTCGATGGTGGGGTAATTAATAAAACATTTGCTGTAATCAAAAACGGTAATGTCTTCAATTGATAGAAGTTTCTGGTAATCTACTGGTATTTAAGGTTTTCCATGGCTACCGTTACTGTTCATCGTCCGCGCTGTAATTCCGATAAAGTTTATCGACATGGTCGTAGTTGTTCCCAGCATGAGCGTTTCCGTTGTCGTTCATGTAAACGTGTTTTCCAGCTCACTTACTCTTATGAAGCCAGAAAACCCGGCTTTAAGGAGCTGATCGTTGAAATGGCGCATAATGGCACAGGGGCCGTGATATCGCCAGAACACTGAAAATCAGCATCAATACCGTCATACGGACATTAAAAAGCTCTCGCCCCAGCGGATAACATCTGCGTCAGTCAGCTCACGCTGATGTTGCCCTTATCTGTGAACTTGATGAGCTGTGGAGCTTCGTTGGCAACAAGGCGCAACAACACTGGCTCTGGTATGCGTAGAACACTAAAACTGGCGGTGTGTTGGCTTACACTTTCGGGCCACGGAATGATGAGGCCTGTCGGGAATTGTTAGCCCTGTTGACTCCGTTCTGTATCGGCATGGTGGCCGCGATGACTGGGGCAGCTACGCCAGAGAAGTGCCGAAGGAGAAATACCTGACCGGCAAAATCTTCACGCAACGTATTGAACGTAACAACCTGACCCTCCGCACCCGCATCAAGCGGCTGGTAAGTAAAACAATCTGCTTCTCGCGTTCCGTTGAAATCCACGAAAAAGTCATCGGTTCCTTCATTGAAAAGCACATGTTCTACTGATTGGAAGCACTACCCAACGTTCAACTTATCATCATAAGTATAAAAATCACAAAATGGGAGGTAAGAGTCTTTACCTGGATTGTCTCGAAATGCAAAGTGTGCTTGCTTTACAACTAAATCTGGGGGTATCTAATGATTGCGTAATAGTTTTTTTATATACATATCAATGTCTTGCTTTTTACAATCTGTTTATATTATCCATTTTAAATCAATAGGTTACACATCGTTAATACCTTCCTTATTTTTTGATTGGGACAGATTTGGGACCGATGGGTTCAGGATCGAATCTATTTACCGTGCGTGTTCGGTAAGGTGATTAGGTGCGAGATGAGCATATCGACGAACCATTTCGAGAGTTTCCTATCCGCTCATTTTTAAGTGCAAGCAGGGAAACACCGGACCAAACCAATCAGCTGTTCGAAAATGGCAAGCGGATTAATATGCCATGGCGGCTTTAAGCCGCACGCATGGGGTGTGGCAAGCCTGATGGATGTTACTGTGCTTGTGGTGGCGTCTTTGCTGGTCTGGTTGTTGGTTAATCGCGAAAATCATTATGCCAGAGGAATACCACAGGACGTTCAGGTTTTGCATAAAAAAGCCCACCATTAAGGTGGGCAAAAGGAATGATTTATATTCTCTGAGAGAAACATTACATTTCTCCTTGTCACTTCTAACATGAAAATATGGAGAAATAATGGAGCTTATATTAATTGGCGATTAGGTAACCATGTGGTTATACAAAACAATACAGTTCTTTACATTTGCCTTGTTTTATGAATACTCCTAAAGAGGTGTATAACATAATGGTACAAGCAGGGTAGATATGAATATATTTGAACAAACTCCACCAAACCGCAGACGTTATGGTCTTGCTGCATTCATTGGGCTGATTGCTGGCGTTGTTTCCGCATTTGTTAAGTGGGGGGCAGAAGTTCCATTGCCACCACGTAGTCCGGTTGATATGTTTAATGCAGCGTGTGGTCCGGAATCATTAATCAGGGCTGCAGGCCAAATTGATTGCTCCCGTAACTTTCTCAATCCTCCGTACATTTTTCTTCGGGATTGGTTGGGACTGACAGATCCAAATTCGGCTGTTTATACCTTCGCCGGGCATGTCTTTAACTGGGTTGGTGTAACGCACATAATCTTTTCGATAGTTTTTGCCGTTGGTTACTGTGTGGTCGCCGAAGTATTTCCGAAAATTAAACTTTGGCAGGGCTTACTGGCAGGTGCTTTAGCGCAACTTTTTGTTCATATGATTTCATTCCCTCTCATGGGACTTACGCCACCTCTCTTTGATCTTCCGTGGTATGAGAATGTCTCTGAAATTTTTGGACATTTAGTCTGGTTCTGGTCTATTGAAATTATTCGCAGAGATTTACGAAACAGAATTACCCATGAGCCAGATCCTGAGATCCCTTTAGGCTCAAATAGATAATGCTTTGAATGATAAAAATGGCGCAAATATAGCGCCATTTTTATAGGTTAAAAACGTTGCTTTTCATATTCTGATGCGGACAGTCAGTGATCATATCGCGCTACTTCAGGATGATGTAGATCCGGAGAACGCTACAGAAGAAGAGGCATTGTTGCTGGAAAATGGAAGAAGTTTCAGGTTTTGTTGTCCCTGAAAAACGAAGCCCCGCTATTACAGCTGGCGGGGCAATGCAATTAATTATTGTATATTTATAACGGTGTTAGCCCGTATTTAGCTCTTGCACGATTGCAAGCCTCATTGACTTCTTCGTTCTCACCAGACATGGCGAATTCTCTGCATGTGGACGATCGATTTTTATATATCGTGCAACAGGCATTTTTGCCCGGTGTTCCTGCAAGGGCAATACATCGGGGGTTTTTCTGATTGGTACCGCTCATGCATCGGTGAAAAGGGGATATTTGTTCAGTGAGCCTGGCGGGAATGGTACCGCCAGCATCGTCGGCTTCGGCCCAGTAAAAAGAGACGCGGAAAAATGCACAACAGGCACCACACGTCATGCATGGATTCAGATTGCTCATAATTCACCAGTACAGCTATAAATCGTAAAGAGAACTGCGGTACGTCGTATGCAGGGACGTATCGCGGTTGGCTGGTGTACTTTCGATAGTGTGAGTATTGAATGATTTCCAGCCGTTACCGATTTTACGTCCTAATTAGTGAAGAAACCACTCGTTAGCAGGCCGCCTGGTACCTTTCCGTGTCTCCTGAACACTGTGGTGTGCATATGAGAAAGCTCATCGTTACAGGTGACATTGACGATCGCTTCCACATCATTTAAACGATTTTTGAGTCTCTGAGGTGGAATTCTTCCCTCGTCTGATGGATAAGTCTTAGTCCGCCGAAGGGGGCTTAGCCGGACAGGAATCGCTAATCTTAATGAATTTGTCGTTATAGACCAGATAATGATTCCCCGGCTGACGTAACTCAGGCTGATGAACCACGTCT
>OJKD01000037.1_pt1 | contig 14779 bp, 19 predicted proteins | sample 1596511 | NCBI WGS metagenome assembly OJKD01 (sample SAMEA4350133, study PRJEB24818) | metagenome | biome: human; feature: gut; material: faeces | place: Denmark | collected 2013-09
TGGATATGAACAGCATGGCGCGACTTTATACCCGCGAGATTGACGGTAAAACGCATTACTACAGTGTGGCCCCGCGTTTCTGGGTACCGTATGACACGGTGTACAGCGTCGAGAAAAATGAAGATCGACGGACAGCCGAACGCTTTCAGAAATGGGTGGAAATGGGCGTTCTGACCGTTACCGATGGTGCAGAGGTGGATTATCGCTACATCCTCGAGGAGGCCAAAGCGGCGAACAAAATCAGCCCGGTCAGCGAGTCACCCATCGACCCCTTCGGGGCGACCGGGCTCTCACATGACCTTGCTGATGAAGACCTGAACCCCATCACTATCATTCAGAACTACACCAACATGTCCGACCCGATGAAAGAGCTGGAAGCGGCAATTGAATCGGGGCGCTTTCATCATGATGGCAATCCCATCATGACCTGGTGTATTGGCAACGTGGTCGGCAAAACCATTCCGGGTAACGATGATGTGGTGAAGCCCGTCAAAGAGCAGGCGGAAAACAAAATCGATGGTGCAGTTGCGCTGATTATGGCGGTTGGCAGAGCCATGCTGTACGAGAAAGAAGACACGCTGTCTGACCACATTGAGTCCTATGGGATCCGCTCGCTTTAACTGAGGTAATTATGATCATGCTGATTCTCGCGCCTCTGGTGGGCGTGCTGGGGGCGCTTTTGCTGGCGTATGGTGCCTGGCTGATTTATCCCCCGGCGGGGTTTGTTGTTGCCGGGGCGTTGTGCCTGTTCTGGTCGTGGCTGGTGGCGCGATATCTCGACCGTACACAGCCGTCTGTCGGCGGAGGTAAATAGTGTTCTTTTCGGGATTATTTCAACGAAAAAGTGACGCACCGGTGACCACGCCAGCAGAGCTGGCGGATGCCATCGGGTTGTCCTACGACACCTATACCGGAAAGCAGATCAGCAGTCAGCGGGCCATGCGACTGACGGCGGTTTTTTCCTGCGTCAGGGTGCTGGCAGAGTCGGTCGGGATGTTGCCCTGCAACCTGTATCACCTGAACGGCAACCTGAAACAGAGAGCCACCGGCGAACGTCTGCATAAGCTGATTTCCACGCATCCCAATGGCTATATGACGCCGCAGGAGTTTTGGGAGCTGGTGGTCACCTGTCTGTGCCTGCGGGGAAACTTTTACGCCTACAAAGTGAAAGCATTTGGCGAAGTGGCTGAACTGCTACCCGTCGATCCCGGCTGTGTGGTACCGAAGCTTAACAGTAGCTGGGAGCCGGTCTATCAGGTCACATTCCCGGACGGCTCCACGGATGTGCTGAGCCAGGAAGATATCTGGCATGTGCGCACGCTGACGCTGGACGGACTGGTGGGGCTGAATCCCATCGCCTATGCCCGCGAGGCAATATCGCTGGCGGCAGCGACCGAAGAGCACGGGGCCAGACTGTTCAGCAATGGTGCGGTGACGTCGGGTGTGTTGCGTACAGAGCAGACGCTGTCAGATCAGGCTTACGAGCGCCTGAAGAAAGATTTTGAGGAGCGTCACACCGGGCTTGGCAATGCTCACCGCCCGATGATCCTTGAGATGGGGCTGGACTGGAAGTCGATGGCGCTGAACGCCGAGGACAGCCAGTTCCTGGAAACCCGCAAGTTTCAGCTTGAAGAAATCTGTCGTCTGTTCCGGGTGCCATTGCACATGGTGCAGAACACCGATCGCGCCACCTTCAACAATATCGAAGAGCTGGGGCTGGGATTTATCAACTATTCACTGGTGCCGTATCTGACCCGCATTGAGCAGCGGATCAACACCGGACTGGTACGAAAAAGTAAGCAGGGCGTTTATTACGCCAAATTTAACGCCGGGGCCTTACTGCGCGGGGATATGAAGTCCCGTTTTGAAGCCTACGCTACCGGGATCAATTGGGGAATTTACTCTCCCAATGACTGCCGCGACCTGGAAGATATGAATCCGCGTCCCGGTGGTGATGTCTATCTCACACCGATGAACATGACCACGAAACCCTCCGATGGCAGTAAAGCCGGTAAGCAGAAGGATAACGCCAATGCAGACGAAACAACGTCTTGATGTACCGCTGAGTCTGAAATCTGTCAGTGACTCCGGTGAGTTTGAAGGGTATGGCTCCGTCTTTGGTGTAAAGGACAGCCACGATGATGTGGTGATGTCAGGGGCATTTGCCGCTTCCCTGCGGGCGTGGAGTGACAGAAAAGCGTTACCTGCGCTGCTCTGGCAGCACCGCATGGATGAGCCCATCGGTGTTTACACCGAAATGAAGGAAGACGATGTCGGGCTTTACGTCAGGGGGCGGTTGCTCATTGATGATGATCCCTTGGCAAAACGCGCACATGCACACATGAAGGCCGGTTCGTTAACCGGCCTTTCTATTGGGTACGTCCTGAAAGACTGGGAATACGACCGGAGCAAAGAAGCCTTTCTGCTGAAAGAAATCGACCTCTGGGAAGTCAGTCTGGTGACGTTCCCGTCTAACGACGAGGCGCGGATCAGCGACGTCAAGAACGCACTGGCCCGCGGGGAAATCCCCGAACAGAAAAAAATCGAAAGAGTCCTGCGTGATGTCGGACTCTCCCGTACCCAGGCCAAAGCATTCATGGCCGGGGGCTATGGCGCACTGTCCCTGCGCGACGCTGAGGATGTGGGCTCTGCACTGAATGCACTGAAAAATCTGAACTTCTAATCAGGAGGAATACGATGGCGGTTGATATTAAAGATGTGGAACAGGTCGCGCAGGAGCTGCAGCAGAAGTTTGACGACTTCAAGGCAAAGAACGACAAGCGCGTGGATGCGATTGAGCAGGAAAAAGGCAAACTTGCCGGACAGGTGGAAACCCTGAACGGGAAACTCAGCGAGCTGGAAAATCTCAAAAGCGACCTTGAAAAAGAGCTGCTTGAGCTGAAACGTCCGGCAGGTGGTGCGCAAAATAAACTGGCCACAGAGCACAAAGAGGCGTTTGTGGGCTTCCTGCGTAAAGGCCGTGAAGAAGGTCTGCGCGATCTGGAGCGCAAGGCATTGCAGGTGGGCACCGATGAAGACGGTGGCTATGCCGTGCCGGAAGCACTGGATCGCAACATTCTCACCCTGCTGAAAGATGAAGTGGTGATGCGCCAGGAAGCCACGGTAATCACTGTTGGCGGTTCCGACTACAAAAAACTGGTGAATCTGGGCGGCACGGCTTCCGGATGGGTTGGCGAGACTGATGCACGCTCCCAGACCGCCACCTCAAAACTGGGACTGATTGAACCTTTCATGGGGGAAATCTACGGCAACCCGCAGGCTACCCAGAAAATGCTGGATGATGCCTTCTTCAACGTGGAGACCTGGATCAACAGCGAGCTGGCAACCGAATTTGCCGAACAGGAAGAAATTGCCTTTACCACCGGCGATGGTACCAAGAAGCCGAAAGGGTTCCTGGCGTATGAATCCACCGATGAAACCGATAAGGTCCGGGCGTTCGGCAAACTTCAGCATATTGTATCCGGCGAAGCGACGGGGGTGACCGCAGACGCCATTATCAAACTGATTTACACGCTGCGAAAGGCACACCGCACCGGCGCGAAGTTCATGATGAACAACAACAGCCTGTTTGCCATCCGTTTGCTGAAAGACACCGAGGGTAACTATCTGTGGCGTCCGGGGCTGGAACTGGGGCAGCCGTCCTCTCTGGCGGGTTACGGTATCGCTGAAAACGAACAGATGCCGGATATCGCCGCTGATGCGAAAGCCATTGCATTTGGTAACTTCAAACGGGGTTACACCATCGTTGACCGTATCGGCACCCGCATTCTGCGTGACCCGTACACCAATAAACCGTTTGTCGGTTTTTATACCACCAAGCGCACCGGCGGGATGCTGGTCGATTCGCAGGCCATCAAACTGCTGAAGATTGCAGCGGCGTAATCACTCAGGGGCGCGGAACCGCGCCCCCTGTTCTGACGGGTGAAGAATCATGATCCTGAAACAAGATCTGAAATGGTCACCGGACGGTATGCGTGTTGAGGTCATTCGGGCCGGTGAGTATGACGACGGGGCGCTTCCTGCCCGGGTGCAGGAGATTGCACTTCAGGCCGGGTTAGCAGAGCGCGGAATCAGTGCAAAAAGCAGTAAAGCGGCAAAAGAGAAAAAAGCCACGACCAGTAAAGAGGGCTGAGTATGCTTCTGACAATGGAAGAGATTAAAGCCCAACTCCGGCTGGATGAGGATTTCGATGCTGATGACCGCCATCTGCAACTGCTGGCCTGTGCGGCACAAAAGCGGACGGAAACGTATCTGAACCGGAAGCTCTATGCACCGGATGAAACCATTCCGGACAGCGATCCGGACGGGCTGCACCTGCCGGATGATATTCGTCTGGGGATGCTGATGCTTATCAGCCATTTTTACGAAAACCGCTCGTCGGTTACGGAAGTGGAGAAACTCGACATGCCGCAGAGTTTTGGCTGGCTTGTCGGCCCGTACAGGTACTTTCCGCAATGAAAATTCGTCAGGCGCAGACCAGCGCAACCTACATTCTGCCGGACCCCGGTGAACTGAATAAACGCGTCCTGATCCGCCTGCGGGTGGATATGCCCGCGGATAACTTTGGCGTGGAGCCTCAATACCCGGTTACGTTCCGGACATGGGCGAAGGTTATCCAGACCAGTGCCACCACCTGGCAGGAAACCGCGCAGACCGGGGACGCCATCACCCATTACATCACCATTCGTTACCGCCGGGGGATCACCGCTGATTATGAGGTGGTCTGTGGTGACAGTGTGTACCGCGTGAAACGTCAGCGTGATCTGAACGGAGCGCGGCGCTTTCTGCTGCTGGAGTGTACGGAGCTGGGCGAATTTACGCAGAGTCACGGAGGCAACAATGGCGACTTCCTTTTTGCACGTTGATTTTCAGCAGCCCGCGGAGATGCGCTTTAACCGCGCCCGTGTCCGGCGGGCGTTTGTCACGATTGGTCAGCGTCATATGCGTGATGCCCGTCGGCTGGTGATGCGCCGTGCGCGGTCGGCACCGGGTGAAAACCCCGGTTATCAGACCGGACGCCTGGCTCGTTCGATTGGTTACATGGTGCCGAGAGCCAGTAAAAAGCGAGCCGGTTTTATGACACGCATTGCCCCTAACCAGCGCAACGGGAAGGGGAACCGGATGATCTCTGGTGACTTCTATCCGGCGTTTCTGTTTTTTGGTGTCCGGGGAGGGGCAAAGCGTCGTCGCAGCCATCATCGTGGTGCATCCGGTGGCAGCGGCTGGCGGCTGGCTCCACGTAATAACTTTATGGTGGAAACGCTTGAAAAGAACCGCAGCTGGACACGCTATTTTCTGGCGCGGGAATTACGTAAATCACTGAAGCCGGAGCGACGACACAGATGAAACTGACGCCTGTTATTGCTGCGCTGCGTGCCCGCTGCCCGTATTTTGAAAACCGGGTGGCAGGCGCGGCACAGTTCAAAAATCTGCCGGAGGTCGGAAAGCTGAGACTCCCGGCGGCGTATGTGGTACCGGGTGATGATTCTCCGGGAGAAAATAAAAGCCAGACCGACTACTGGCAGGAGCTGAAAGAGGGTTTCTCCGTGGTTGTCATACTGAGTAACGGGCGTGATGAGCGCGGTCAGTTTGCCTCGTATGATGTGGTGGACGATGTCCGGCAGATGCTCTTTAAGGCTCTGCTGGGCTGGAACCCGGAGGCGTGCGGTAACCCGATTACCTATGACGGCGGCACGCTGCTGGATATGAATCGTCATGAGCTGATTTATCAGTTCGATTTTTCGGTCATCAGAGAGCTGACTGAAGACGATACCCGCCAGCAGGATGATCTGAACAGTCTGGATGAACTGCAAACGCTGGCGATTGATGTTGATTATCTCGAGCCCGGTAACGGGCCTGACGGCGATATCGAACATCACACCGAAATAACCCTTCCTTCCTGAGGATCCTCATGTTTGTGAAAGCTGTTAAAGGGCGGTCAGTGCCTGACCCTGCCCGCGGCGACCTTTTGCCCGCCGAGGGGCGAAATGTTGATGAGAACAACTACTGGCTGCGCCGTGAAGCAGCGGGTGATATCCGGCGCGTGAATAAAAAGGTGAACACCGATGACGATAAGCTTTAACACCATTCCGTCGAATACGCTGGTTCCGCTGTTTTATGCGGAAATGGATAACCAGGCGGCGAATACTGCACAGGACAGCGGGGCATCGCTGCTGATTGGTCATGCCAATAACGGTGCAGAGATTGTTGCCAACAGTCTGGTGCTGATGCCATCGGCAGACTATGCACGCCAGATTTGTGGTGCGGGAAGTCAGCTGGCGCGTATGGTCGAGGCTTATCGCCAGACCGACCCGTTTGGTGAACTGTATGTGATTGCCGTTCCTGAATCCACGGGCGCGGCGGCAACAGTTACGCTGACGGTGACCGGCGCGGCAACCGAAACCGGCACGGTGAATGTTTATGTGGGACGTACCCGCGTGCAGGCACCGGTGACCAACGGCGATAACGTCGCGACGATTGCCAGCAGTATCAAAGATGCCATCAATGCCGTTCCGGCCCTGCCGTTTACGGCCTCATCTTCGGCTGGCGTGGTTACATTGACCGCGCGTCATAAGGGGCTTTGCGGGAATGAAATTCCTGTCAGCCTCAATTACTACGGCTTTGGTGGGGGCGAAGTGCTGCCAGCGGGCGTACAGATTGCCGTGGCGGCGGGGACCGCCGGAACGGGGGCTCCTGTTCTCACCGGCGCGGTGGCTGCAATGGCGGATGAGCCGTTTGATTATATCGGTCTGCCGTTCAACGACACGGCCTCCGTTAACACGCTGGTGACCGAGATGAACGATACCAGCGGTCGCTGGAGCTATGCGCGTCAGCTGTATGGTCATGTGTATACGGCAAAGATCGGCACGTTGTCAGAACTGGTGACCGCAGGTGACCAGTTTAACCAGCAGCACATTACCCTGGCGGGGTACGAAAAAGAGACCCAGACGCCTGCCGACGAGCTGGCGGCAAGCCGTACCGCCCGCGCAGCGGTGTTTATCCGCAACGATCCGGCACGTCCCACGCAGACCGGTGAGCTGGTGGGTATGCTGCCTGCGCCGAAGGGGAAACGGTTCACGATGACCGAACAACAGACCCTGCTGTCTCATGGCGTGGCAACGGCGTATGTCGAAAGCGGGGTACTGCGCATTCAGCGTGATGTCACCACGTACAGGAAAAACGCTTACGGGGTTGCGGATAACAGCTACCTCGACAGTGAGACGCTGCATACCAGCGCGTATGTACTGCGCAAACTGAAATCCGTCATTACCAGTAAGTACGGGCGTCACAAGCTTGCCAGTGACGGTACCCGCTTTGGTCCCGGTCAGGCGATTGTCACTCCGGCGGTGATCAAAGGGGAACTGCTGGCAACCTACCGTCAGCTTGAGCGTGTGGGGATCGTGGAAAACTACGAACTGTTTAAGCAGTACCTGGTTGTGGAGCGTGATGCCAGCGATCCGGACCGCCTGAACACGCTGTTCCCGCCTGACTATGTTAACCAGCTGCGTGTCTTTGCCGTGGTTAACCAGTTCCGTCTTCAGTATTCAGAGGAGTCCGCATAATGGCCCGTATCGGGGGAACCTGTTATTTCAAAATTGACGGTCAGCAGCTATCGCTGACCGGCGGCATTGAGGTGCCCATGAACAGGACGGTCAATGATGACATCATCGGCCTGGACGGTTCAGTGGACCGCAAGGAAACTCACCGTGCGCCTTATGTCAAAGGGACCTTCAAGGTGCCGAAGAATTTTCCGGTGAGCAAAATCACCTCGTCTGATGAGATGACCATTACTGCCGAGCTGGCGAACGGTCAGGTCTATGTACTGTCGTCTGCCTGGCTGCACGGCGAAGCGAACCATAATGCCGAAGAAGGCACGGTTGATCTTGAGTTCCACGGTGAAGAAGGGGATTACCAGTAATGAAAGAGCTTGAGTTAAAGAAACCGATTATCGCTCATGGCGAGACACTCTCCGTACTGGAGTTTGATGAACCCACCGGGAAGGATGTCCGCGAGCTGGGGTATCCTTACCAGATGAATCAGGATGAGTCCGTCAGACTTCTGGCGCATGTGGTGTCGAAATACATTGTGCGGCTGGCGAAAGTGCCGCAAAGCTCTGTCGACCAGATGTCTCCGGCAGACCTGAATGCAGCGGCGTGGCTTGTGGCTGGTTTTTTCCTCCAGGCCTGACGGCTGAATACCTCACTGATCGCTTCTTTGACTGCGCCAGTTACTGGCGCATTAATCCCTTCGAATTGCTGAATAAGCCGATCAGTGAAATTCCCTTGCTGGTCAGTCAGGCAAACAGGATAGAGCAGGAGAAACGCACACATGGCTGAATTTGAGCTTAAGGCGTTGATCACCGGTGTCGACAGGCTTTCTCCAGCGCTGTCGAAAATGCAAAAGAAAATCCGGGGATTTAAACGCCAGGCGGAAGAAGCGTCACAGGGTGGGCTGGCGCTTGGTGGCGGACTGGCAGCGGGTCTGACGCTTTCCCTGAAATCTTATGCCGATCAGGAAAACGCCGCCACCGGGCTGAAAGTCGCCATGATGGATGCGAACGGCGAGGTTGGAAAGAGCTTTCAGGACATCAATAAACTGGCTATTGGCCTGGGTAACCAGCTACCCGGTACAACGGCTGATTTCCAGAACATGATGCAGATGCTGGTGCGTCAGGGGATCCCGGCAGAAAACATCCTGGGTGGTGTGGGTAAAGCGACAGCTTATCTTGCGGTACAACTGAAAAAAACACCGGAAGCGGCTGCTGAGTTTGCTGCAAAGATGCAGGATGCTACCGGAACGGCGTCAGAAGACATGATGGGGCTGTTCGACACTATCCAGAAGGCGTTTTATCTGGGCGTTGACGATACCAACATGTTGTCCTTCTTCACTAAAACCAGTTCTGTTCTGAAGATGGTGAACAAGGACGGTCTTCAGGCTGCACAGAGCCTTGCCCCCATCAGCGTCATGATGGATCAGATGGGGATGAACGGGGAGTCGGCAGGTAATGCCCTGCGAAAAGTTATCCAGTCCGGATTAAGCGTTAAGAAAATCAGGGACGTCAATAAAGTCATGGCCCGCCAGAAACTCGGGGTACAGCTCGATTTTACTGACGGCAAAGGGAGTTTTGGCGGTCTTGATAACATGTTCAGGCAACTGGCAAAGCTGCGAAAACTGACCGACGTTAAGCGAACAGGTGTACTTAAGGCAATATTTGGTGATGATGCCGAAACCCTTCAGGTGGTCAATGCACTAATCGATAAAGGAAAGGATGGCTACGATCAGATCCAGCAGAAGATGAATAAACAGGCCAGCCTGAATAAACGTGTTCAGGCCCAGCTTGGTACGCTGTCCAACCTGTGGGAGGCAATGACGGGGACCGCAACTAACGGCCTTGCGGCTATTGGCGGCGCATTTTCTGGTGACGCCAAAAATATCACGCAATGGCTGGGGGAGTTGGGGGAAAAATTCACGAAGTTTGCGGATGAAAATCCCCGGGTTATTCGCGGCGTCGTCGGGCTTGCTGCCGGTCTTGCGATTCTGAAACTGGGATTGATGGGCGTTGGCGGTGCCATCAGTATTGTCAGCAGGATTATGTCGATGACGCCGATTGGCATGATTGCGACGGCGATAGCCCTGGCTGCGGGATTAATTATCACTAACTGGGATGTTGTCGGACCTTATTTCAAGAAGCTCTGGGAAACCATTAGTCCTTATTTTGAGGCTGGCTGGGAACTTCTGAAGAAGGTTTTTGCCTGGTCGCCGCTGGGGATGGTGATCAATAACTGGGGACCGGTTGTTAAGTGGTTTCAGGATATGTGGGATAAGCTGAAGCCAATTATTGAGTGGTTTACCGACAGTTCCGGTGACACGGTCGATGCCATTAACTCGGCGCAGTGGGGCGCGGGTGCTTATGATGCTTATGGGACGGGAATACCGCCACGGGGATACACTCCTTATCCGGAGGTGGATCCGGCTCAGGCAAACAACGCCTCCGGTGCCACAGGCCCGAATCCTTTCATGATTAATAAAGCTACCGCGCCAAAAGTTGATGGTGAGATCAAGGTATCATTTATAAATATGCCATCAGGTATGCGGGTTACGGAAACACGCTCCAGTGGCATTGATATAAATCACGATGTTGGCTATACCCGATTTTGGTAGCCAGGATTCCCCTCACAGGTATTGCTGGTTGTAAGTCATAAATAGAGTGATAGAATTAATGCACATTTAGAAAAATGTTAATAGGCGAAAAATGAAAGGCTATATCACAGCAAGTGTAATTCTTGGAGCAGCGGCTATTTTTTCATCTCTCATAATCTCTGGCAACATCTCCTTTAAAGATGAACATATTATTCAGTTATCTGGAGGAGCCATAAAACTTGGTGATGTTTATAAAGAAAATAAATTGATAAGTGCAAAGATTATTTTTCCAGATAATCAGGGTGAACAGATTCTTGTTGTCGACGGCAATCCTGAAAACTTTAAGGAGGATTTTCAGGAGAAATTAAATAAAGTAATAAAAACTTTAAATGCGTCAAAGAAAAAAGATGAAGAGAAAGTTAGCCTGGATAATTTAAGTGTTGTTGAAGAGTCTAAACTAGAGCTCGTTTCTGCGGTGCGTTACTCTGCTCAGTATGTTCCTATGTTTACTCTGACGCTGGACAAAAAAGAAATTACCATGCCTAAAAATACGGTAATATTTCCATTTGCCAGCGATGAAACAGCTAAGTATTTAAATGAACAACAGCAAAAGTATAAAGATTCGTTGTTTCTGACTCGCTAATTAATAAAATTCATTACAAGGCCACCTTCTAATAGGTGGCTTTTTAATTTTCGGAGTATATATGACGTGGAAAGACAGGCTTCAGGACGCGTCATTTCGCGGCGTGCCGTTTAAGGTCGAAGAAGAAAGTGCGGGAACAGGTCGCCGTGTGGAAACGCACGAATACCCGAACCGCGACAAACCCTATACCGAAGATCTGGGAAAAGTCACTTTCCGCCCGTCCATCACGGCTTATGTGGTGGGAGATGACTGCTTTGACCAGCGCGATCGCCTGATTGACGCGCTGAATAAACCCGGTCCCGGCACGCTTGTCCATCCGACATACGGTGAGCTGAAAGTCTGTGTTGACGGGGAAGTTCGGGTCAGCACATCGAAAAGTGAAGGGCGTATTGTCCGCTTTGACCTGAAGTTTGTCGAAGCAGGAGAACTCTCTTACCCCACATCAGGTGCGGCGACGGCGCAGACGCTGATGTCATCCTGTTCTGCACTGGATGACTGCATCAGTGACAGCTTCAGCGGTTTCAGTATCGATGGTGTGGCGGATTTCGTGCAGAACGACGTTATCGGTAATGCCAGCATAATGCTGGGGTATGTTTCTGATGCGATGAAAGTGGTGGATTCTGCCGTATCGGATGCCGCCAGGCTGTTGCAGGGGGATATCTCGGTACTTCTGCCGCCGCCATCGTCAGGCAAAAATTTCGTTGAGCAGGTGCAGAAAATGTGGCGTACCGGGAAACGCCTTTATGGTAACGCCAGCGACCTGGTCACCATGATCAAAACGCTTTCCGGTGTCAGCCTCGGCAGCGATCTGCAACCGCGCGGCGTCTGGAAAACGGACAGTAAAACCACCGCCACGGCGACGCAGCAGCGTAACGTGGTTGCCAGCACCCTTCGTACGACCGCAATCAGCGAAGCGGCGTATGCCGTCACCCGATTGCCTGCGCCAACAACTTCCGCGGTGATGCAGAATTCCGCAGTGGGGCAGGCAACAACACCCGCGCAGAGCACTGGCTGGCCTTCCGTCACGCATCCGGCACTGAACAATGCACCGGCGGTGAAAAACACGGTTGACCTGCCGACGTGGGAAGAACTGACTGACATTCGCGACACACTGAATACGGCAATTGATAAGGAGTTGTCCCGTACAACCAGCGATGCGCTGTTTCTGGCGCTGCGCCGGGTGAAAGCAGATCTGAATGCGGATATCAACACGCGCCTTGAACAGTCTGCACGGATCATTCAGCGCACACCGGATGAGGTTTTACCCGCGCTGGTGCTGGCGGCGACCTGGTTTGATAACGCGGCGCGTGACGCGGACATTATCCGGCGTAATGCCATTACGCATCCCGGCTTTGTGCCGGTGATCCCTCTGAAGGTGCCAGTGCAATGAACGACAATGTCACGCTACGGGTAAATGGCCGGGAGTGGAATGGCTGGACATCGGTGCGCATCGGTGCCGGTATTGAACGGCTGGCGCGGGATTTCAGCGTGGAGATCACCCGCCAGTGGCCGGGTGATGAGGGTATCACCACGCTTCAGCCGCGCATTAAAAATGGTTCAAAAGTGGAAGTGCTGATTGGTGATGAGCTGGTGATCACCGGCTGGGTGGAGGCGACCCCCGTTCGTTACGATGCCCGTTCGGTCAGCACCGGTATTGCCGGACGTAGTCTGACTGCTGACCTGATTGACTGTGCAGCCGAACCGACACAGTTTAACGGACGATCGCTGGTACAGATTGCGCAGGCGCTTGCTGCGCCTTTCGGCATTGAGGTGGTGAACAGCGATGCGCCGTCGGGTGTTATTCCGGATGTCCAGCCTGATCACGGTGAAACGGTGATCGAGGTGATCAACAAAATACTCGGTCAGCAGCAGGCGCTGGCTTATGACGACCCGCACGGCAGGCTGGTGATTGGTGGTATTGGCTCAACGCAGGCACATACCGCGCTGGTACTTGGGGAAAACATCCTTTCCTGTGATACGGAGAAGAGTATCCGGGAGCGGTTTTCAGTTTACCAGGTGGCGGGGCAGCGTGCCGGAAACGACGATGATTTCGGTGAGGCCACCACCACCGCGCTGCGGGCCCGCACAGAGGATGCATTTATTGCCCGTTACCGTCCGATGTATATCAGGCAGACAGGGCAGGCTACGGGGGCAGGCTGTATTGCGCGTGCTGACTTTGAAGCCCGACAACGGGCGGCGCGGACGGATGAAACCACCTATGTGGTGCAGGGCTGGCGACAGGGTAACGGTACGCTGTGGCAGCCCAACCAGCGGGTGATTGTCTTCGATCCGGTCTGTGGTTTCGACAATACCGAACTGCTTGTCTCGGAAGTCACGTTTACTCAGGACCAGAATGGCACCCTGACGGAAATCCGTGTCGGCCCACCTGATGCTTATCTGCCTGAACCCGAAGCCCCCGGCGCGCGGAAAAAGAAAAAAGCCAGAGTACAGGAGGACCCGTTCTGATGAAGGCGATTGAAACCATACAGCGACAACTCCTCGGCCTGATTGGGCGGGCGGTGGTGAAAAGCATCAGTGCCGCCACGAAATGTCAGACCGTGGATGTGTCCCTGATTGCCGGTGAACCCAAAGCCGGGGTTGAACATCTTGAACCCTACGGTTTTACCGCAAGAGCAAACAGCGGTGCGGAAGCGGTGGTGTTGTTTCCGGATGGTGACCGTTCTCATGCGGTGGTTGTTACGGTGTCGGACCGGCGCTACCGCCTGAAAGGGCTGCAGACTGGTGAGGTGGCTGTCTATGACGATCAGGGGCAGTCCGTGACGCTGACCCGGGAGGGGATCGTGGTGGACGGTGCAGGTAAAACGATCACGTTTCGCAATTCACCTAAAGCACGTTTTGAAATGGACCTGGAAGTGACAGGACAGGTGAAAGACCTGTGCGACTCCAGCGGCACCACCATGTCAGCGATGCGGCTTGCCTATAACGGGCATCGTCACAGAGAGAACGGTCAGGGCAGTAACACCGACAAACCTGATAAAGCGATGGAGGCATGATGGAACTGTGGCTGACGGTGAACGGTAAACGCACCTGCGCCAGCGCACCGCTGGATCCGCTGACCCGCGCCGTGGTGATTTCCCTGTTTACCTGGCGGCGGGCGGAGCCTGATGACAACGCCGACGTCCCGATGGGATGGTGGGGGGATACCTGGCCTGCGGTACAGAATGACCGTTACGGCTCCCGACTGTGGCTGCTTCAGCGCAGCAAACTGACCAATCAGCTGGTGCTGACGGTAAGGGGGTATATCCGCGAATGCCTGCAATGGATGATTGATGACGGCGTGGTGTCCCGTATTGATCTGGATATCCGCCGCACCGGGATTAATGAACTGGGTAACAGTATCACCCTCTGGCGTCGTGACGGACCGGTAATGATTTCTTTTGATGATCTGTGGAGTGCGATAACGCATGGCGGACAGTGAATTTCAGCGCCCGACGCTGGCAGAAAATATCAGTATGCTCCGTAACGATTTATTCGCCAGGCTGGACGTCAGCGACACGCTCCGGCGCATGGATGAAGACGTGCGGGCAAAGGTGTATGCGGCGGCGCTGCATACGGTTTACGGGTACATCGATTATCTGGCAATGAACATGCTGCCTGACCTGTGCGATGAGTCCTGGCTGGCGCGACATGCTGCGATGAAACGGTGTCCGCGCAAGGGGGCCACGGCTGCCAGCGGGTATATGCGCTGGGAAGGTGTCAGCGATGGCCTGAAGGTGACCGCCGGGAGTGTTATTCAGCGCGATGACCTGGTTCAGTACACGGCAACTGCCGATGCAACCAGCTCCGGTGGTGTCCTGCGCGTGCCGATCGCCTGCTCAAGTGCAGGCGCGGTCGGTAACGCTGACGACGGTACGGCATTAATCCTGGTCACGCCGGTGAATGGTCTGCCGTCTTCCGGTGTGGCTGACACCCTGACAGGCGGATTTGATACTGAAGAGCTGGAAACGTGGCGCG
>OJKD01000057.1_pt1 | contig 11206 bp, 8 predicted proteins | sample 1596511 | NCBI WGS metagenome assembly OJKD01 (sample SAMEA4350133, study PRJEB24818) | metagenome | biome: human; feature: gut; material: faeces | place: Denmark | collected 2013-09
ATCGTCGGGGGATCATTATTGCCGCCATTGTATTGGTGGTCGGATTTCTGCTTCCATCTGATGATACGCCCAACGCGCCGGTGGTGACGCGTGAAGCGCAGTTAGATATTCAGTCGCAATCACAACCACCGACAGAAGAACAGCTGCGGGCGCAATTAGTCACGCCACAAAATGATCCTGATCAGGTGGCTCCGGTCGCTCCAGAACCAATACAGGAAGGCCAACCAGAAGAGCAGCCGCAAACCACCCATACGCAACCATTCCAGCCAGATAGCGGAATTGATAATCAATGGCGCTCCTATCGTGTCGAACCCGGTAAAACGATGGCGCAGCTGTTCCGCGACCACGGACTGCCCGCTACCGATGTCTATGCCATGGCGCAGGTAGAAGGCGCGGATAAGCCACTGAGTAATTTGCAAAACGGGCAGATGGTGAAAATCCGCCAGAACGCCAGCGGCGTGGTGACGGGCTTAACCATTGATACGGGGAATAATCAACAGGTCCTGTTTACCCGCCAGCCGGATGGCAGTTTTATTCGCGCGCGGTAGATGAAGGGTCAACCAAAAGCCAGCTAAGGATTGTCTCTTTGATGACCTTACGTCTGGCTTCCAGTGCCTGCGGTGAAACCATACTGATGTGATAAACCAGGCCAAGCGTATGCTGGTTGATCAAATAATATCCCCCAAGCGCAGCAATATTAATATTCACCTGCAATGGGTCGATATCTGGCTTAAAAATATTTTGTTTCTTCCCTTCATCCAATAAGGATTCCATTAACTGCAAGTGCGCATGGTTAATTTCTAAAAGACGCTGTGATTTTGCATAATGCACACCCTTACTTTGATTTTCACTATGCACAATTTTTAAAAACCAGGGATTAGAAATATAATAATCCCATGTAAAATCGATTATTTTCTCAATGGCTTTCTGTGGCGGAAGATCTGAGAAATCAAGGGCCTTTTCTTTTTGTCGAATATCGTTCCAGGTATATTCCAGTACTTCGATAAATAAATTTTCTTTATTACCAAAGTGGTGATAAACCGTCTGTTTACTGCACCCCGCGGCCTTGACGATATTATCGACTCTGGCCCCTTCGTAACCATATTCGGCAAATTCATTAACCGCGCATAACAGCAGCTTTTCTTTCAGGCTCTGTACGTTGCTGGTATCAAGATACATAACGCTTCCCCACGACCTCTTCGTGGTGACTATCATAACCTGATTTGATTTCAGCTTCAGAAAAAAGGGCAAAAACTTGTACTTTCATCAGGTTATCAAATGTCCTGTGATCGCCATCGCATATCAACCAACTAGATGGTTGATCTTTTTATCCTCCAGTCGCAAGCTAATCATCACTAAGGAAACAAAATTCAAAAAAAAGAGAGCTATTGTATGAAATCCACTCGTCCTGTTGCCGTGATTACCGGAGCCGCTCGTGGTATTGGAAAGGGCTGTGCGCTGGAGCTTGCGCGTGGCGGATTTAATCTGCTGATTAATGATCGTCCGGATGCGGATAGCGTAGAAAAATTACATGCCACACAACAAGAATGTCTGGCGGAAGGCGTGGAAGTGATTTGCTTCCCTGCTGATGTGGGCGATCTCTCCCTGCATGAAGAGATGCTCGACGCAGCGCAAAACCAGTGGGGACGTCTGGACTGCCTGCTCAACAACGCAGGCATTTCAGTGAAAAAACGCGGTGACCTTCTCGACCTCGAACCAGACAGCTTCGACCAAAATATTGCCATTAACACCCGCGCACCGTTCTTCCTTGCTCAGGCATTCAGTAAGCGCTTACTGGCACAGCCGAAACCGGAAGCAGAACTGCCGCACCGCTCGATTATTTTCGTCAGTTCCATCAACGCCATCATGCTGGCGATGAATCGCGGCGAATATACCATTGCCAAAACTGCCGTCTCTGCCGCTGCTCGTCTGTTTGCTGCTCGCCTTTGTAATGAACAAATTGGCGTTTATGAAGTGCGTCCTGGTCTCATCAAAACCGATATGACTATTCCGGCAACGGCCTATTACGACGAACTGATTGCCAAAGGTCTGGTGCCGTGGGGACGTTGGGGTTATCCGGCGGATATTGCTTCCACTGTCCGCGCGATGGCGGAAGGTAAACTGATTTACACCTGTGGTCAGGCGGTCGCCATCGACGGCGGCTTAAGTATGCCGCGCTTCTGAGGCTGAATCATGAGAGATCTGTTACAACGCCCGGATTTATTCAGTATCAATACCGCGACACTGGGCTATAAAACGCCGCTGCCCGCCATTATTGATGCCTGCGCCGCACGCGGTATTGGCGCCATTGCCCCCTGGCGCAGGGAGTTGCAGGGTGAAGATCTCCAGCAAATCGCCCGCCAGCTTGCTGCCAGTAACATAAACGTTTCCGGTTTGTGCCGTAGCACCTACTACACCGCACCGACGCTGGCGGAGCGCAAACTGGCGATTGACGATAACCGCCGGGCGCTGGACGACGCCGCTGTACTGAACGCCGCCTGTTATATGCAGGTGGTTGGCGGTCTGCCAATGGGAACAAAAGATCTGTACGAAGCACGGGAACAGGTGAAACAAGGGATTCGCCAGTTGCTGCCACATTCGAAAGAGGTCGGCGTGCCAATTGCACTGGAGCCACTGCACCCGATGACTGCTGCCGATCGTTCTTGTCTGTGCACGTTACGTCAGGCGCTGGACTGGTGTGATGAACTCGATCCCGATGGCGAATTTGGCCTCGGCGTGGCGGTAGATGTCTACCATGTCTGGTGGGACCCGGATCTCGCCAGTCAGATCCTGCGTGCCGGAAAACGCATCCTCGCGTTTCATGTTTCCGACTGGTTAGTGCCGACCACCGATCTGGTCAATGACCGTGGAATGCCGGGAGATGGTGTCATCAATATTCCGTCAATTCGTCGGCTGGTTGAAAACGCCGGATTTAATGGCGCTATTGAACTGGAAATATTCTCACCGTACTGGTGGCAGAAAGATATTAACAGCACGCTGGATATTAGCGTCGATCGCATCGCGCATTATTGTTAAGGAATGATCATGAATGACCAACCCGTTCTGTTCAGCAGAGCGGCGGCTTCTTGCCGCCTGACATTGAACCGTGAAGATAAATGTCATGCTATTAATGAAGAAATGATCGAATCTCTCGACCATTATTTAAATGAAATTGAAAATGACACGGCATTACGCTTAGTCGAATTAACGGCAACCGGCGATAAATTCTTTTGTGCGGGCGGCGATATTAAATCGTGGTCGGCCTATTCGCCATTAGATATGGGCAGAAAATGGATTAAACGCGGTAATGACGTTTTTAATCGCCTGCGCAACTTACCCCAATTAACCGTTGCGAATCTCAACGGTCATACCATCGGTGGCGGTATTGAACTTGCCTTGTGCTGTGATATTCGTATCGCTCGCCCCCACGCAAAATTCTCTAATCCTGAAGTGATGCTCGGCATGGTGCCTGGCTGGATGGGCATTGAACGCGTGCTTAATCAGGTTGGCCCGGTGGTCGGTCGCCAGATGCTGATGCTGGGTAAACGCCTGACGGCGCAGGAAGCTCAGGCGGCGAATTTAATTGATGAAGTGGTAGAAAAAGAACAGGTGGAAAGCCGGATGGCGAACCAGTTAGCGCAGCTGGAAAAATGTGGTCCGGTGGCACTGGCACACATTAAACAACTGATTCTGACGCTGGAAAATAAACACGCCGATTACTCGCATCAGTTGCTGGCTGGATTAATGTCCGCCACTCAGGATTGCCAGCAGGCGACGCGCGCATTTGCCGAAAAAGCCGGCGTGAGCTTCCACAATCAATAAGGAAATTGTATGCGTAAGTTATCAACCGCCGAGACACTGGCGGCGCAAATTCAGGACGGCGCAACCATTGCCATTAGCGGTAACGGCGGCGGTATGGTGGAAGCTGACCATATTATGGCCGCCATTGAAGAGCGTTTCCTGCAAACCCCCGCGCGATCTGACATTAATCCACTCGCTGGGTATTGGCGATCGCGACAGCAAAGGCACTAACCGTTTTGCTCACGCCGAAATGCTCAAACGCATTATTGCCGGACATTTTACCTGGTCGCCCAAGATGCAGGAACTGGTGAAAAGCAATGCTATTGAAGCCTACTGTTTCCCTGGTGGCGTAATTCAGGCACTGCTGCGGGAGATCGGTGCCGGACGTCCGGGACTTTTTACCCACGTTGGGCTGGGATCGTTTGTTGATCCACGCAATGGCGGCGGTAAGTCGAACGAATGCACTACCGAGGATTTGGTAGAACTGATTGAAATCGACGGTGAAACCAAACTCCGCTATCGCCCTTTCAAAGTGGACTACGCGATTTTGCGCGGCACCTATGCCGATCCGCGTGGCAACGTTAGCCTCGAAGAAGAAGCGATTGATATGGATAGCTATTCGATGGCGCTGGCAGCACACAACAGTGGCGGCAAAGTGTTTGTACAGGTGCGCGATGTACTGGAAGCTGGCACCATTGAACCTCGCAAGGTCAAGCTACCGGGGATTCTGGTCGATGGTATCGTTGAGCACCGCGAACAACCGCAAACCTATCTTGGTGGTTACGACCTGACCATTAGCGGTCAACATCGCCGTCTAAGTTCTAACGACGCTATTGAACTGGTTAGTCATCCGGTGCGTCGCCTGATTGCCCGTCGGGCAGCGCGGGAACTGGCGGCAGGCGCTTCAACCAACTTTGGCTTTGGTATTCCCGGTGGTATTCCTGGGGTTGCGCTGCGCGAAGGCGTGCCTTATCAAAGTTTGTGGCTGAGTGTAGAACAGGGTGTACATAACGGCATGATGCTGGATGATGCTCTGTTCGGCTGCGCCCGTAACGCCGATGCCATTATTCCATCACTCGATCAATTTGAATTCTACAGTGGCGGCGGCATCGATATCACCTTCCTCGGCATGGGAGAGATGGATCAATACGGTAACGTCAACGTCTCCCATCTTAATGGCAATCTCATTGGCCCCGGCGGCTTCCTCGAAATTGCACAAAACGCCCGTAAAGTGGTGTTTTGCGGTACGTTTGACGCCAAAGGCAGCAAGATTGATGTAACGCCAGATGGTTTGCATATCGCCCAGTCAGGTCAAATCCCTAAACTGGTTACCCAGGTGGAAAAAATCACTTTTAGCGCCGCCTACGCACAGCAAAGTGGTCAGGAAGTGTTGTATATCACTGAACGCGCAGTATTCCAGTTAACGGCAGAAGGCGTTGAATTAATTGAGATCGCCCCTGGCGTAGAGATTGAGCGCGACATTCTGCCATTCATGGCCTTCCGTCCAATTATCAAGCACCCACGCCTGATGGAAAGTAGCCTGTTTACGCCGATGGAGGATGCATGAGCCAGCTTGATGAGGCCATCCTTGATGCACTGACACACGTTACTTTCCCAAAGGGTTTTGCACAGGCAGAACCCGCATGGGTTGTCACGGTAGACGGTGTTGATTACCCACTCTGGAAAACAGATGCCCTGGTAGTCGGCAGTGGTGCAGCAGGGCTACGTGCAGCTGTAGAACTTAAACGCCGCCAGCAAAATGTGTTAATCGCCAGCGCCGGGTTATATATGGGGACGTCGGCATGTTCTGGCTCTGATAAACAAACACTGTTTACCGCCGCTACCGCGGGCAACGGCGACAACTTCGCCAAACTGGCAGAGGCACTGGCGAGCGGTGGGGCGATGGATCACGACACCGCTTATGTTGAAGCGGTAGGTTCTCTGCACACTCTTGGCGGGTTGCAATATCTTGGTCTGGAATTACCGGAAGATCGCTATGGCGCGATTCTTCGTTATCAAACCGACCACGACGAAGCCGGGCGTGCAACCTCGTGTGGGCCGCGTACCTCAAGGTTAATGGTGAAAGTGCTGCTGGAAGAAGTACAGCGTCTTGCTATCCCAATGTTGACCAGTGCAACAGTGATTAAACTGCTGCATCAGCGTGACGAAAACGGTGAAGACCGTGTGGCGGGGGCAATCATCGCGACCGGTCATCGCGCCCATAACCCATGGGGGCTGGCAATTGTGACTGCGCCCAATGTGGTACTGGCAACAGGAGGGCCTGGCGAGCTTTATCGCGACAGTGTGTACCCACACAAATGTTTCGGCTCGCTGGGGCTGGCGCTGGAGGAAGGTCTGACGTTAACGAATCTGACTGAAAGCCAGTTTGGTATAGGCACACCGCGCAGCACGTTTCCGTGGAATTTGTCCGGCACCTATGTACAGGTGATCCCATATATCTATTCCGTGGATGCCGGGGGCAACGAGTATAACTTCCTCGCGGATTACTATCGCACCACCCAGGAGCTGGCTTCAAACATTTTCCGTAAAGGCTATCAGTGGCCGTTCCACGCCACGCGGGTAATGGATTTTGGCTCCAGCTTGTTAGATATGGCAGTAGCGCAAGAGCAGCAACATGGTCGTCAGGTATTTATGGATTTCAATCGTAATCCAGAACCTGTGCCGGGTGACCTGCCGTTCTCATTAGATCGACTGGACGACGACGTTCGCGCGTATCTGGAAAATAACGACGCTCTGGCACCATCGCCCATCGAACGCCTGCAACAAATGAATCCTCTGTCTATCTCGCTGTATAAGATGCACGGTTACGATCTCATCACGCAGCCATTGCAGTTTGCCATGAATAATCAGCACATGAATGGCGGCATTGAAGTCGATATCTGGGGACAAACATCTCTGCCCGGTTGTTTTGCGGTGGGGGAAGTTGCTGGCACACACGGCGTCACCCGACCTGGCGGTGCGGCATTGAATGCCGGGCAGGTTTTTGCTGTTCGTCTGGCACGTTTTATTGGTTGCACGCAAAAGCGGAATATTGATGGAGATATAGCACAGCTGGCAGCTCCGGCACTGGCTTCTATAAGAGAGATCATTACTCAGGCGCACGATAACGGAACCGGGATGCCGTTGTCGGTTGTGAGGGAAAAAATTCAGGCACGAATGTCTGACCATGCGGGATTTATTTGCCATGCCGATAAAGTCCGACGCGCCACTCGTGATGCCCTGCTATTGAGTGAATTTGTGCAACGGCATGGATTGGCAATCAAACATGTGGGTGAAGTTGCCGAGCTGTTTATGTGGCGGCATATGGCGCTGACTTCTGCCGCGGTATTAACGCAATTAACGCATTATATTGATGCTGGTGGTGGTAGCCGTGGGGCGCGTATGGTTATTGATCCACAAGGCAAATGCCTACCACAAACTCGTCGCGGCGCAAAAGAAGAATGGCGTTTTCGCTCTGAACTCGCTGAAGACAAAAATCACAAATTAACAATTCAATATTCGCAAGGTTCTTTTATTACCGAAGTAAAGTCTTTACGTATGCAACCGTGTATTAACGGTATTTACTTTGAAAAAAACTGGCCAGACTTTTTAAAGGGAGACATTTACACACAATAATTTTCAATATTTCCTCTGTACCTGATTTTTATTGCCTATTACATGGAAATACCAACAACCAGGGTTTATTAATATAATTAAAAGGTTTAAAAATGAATAAAATAAAGAATTATCGATGGCATATGATTGCCCTCGTATGCTTTATCACTGTAATCAATTATCTGGACAGAACGGCGTTAGGTATTGCGGCTCCAACGATTATGGAGACAACCGGAATAACCAAAGAACAATATTCATGGATTGTCAGTGCATTCCAGTTGGCCTATACATTGGGGCAACCGATAATGGGCTTCTTTATTGATACCGTGGGTCTGAAGTTAAGTTTTGCGATATGTGCCGCAATCTGGGGCCTGGCGACAATGGGGCATGCCTTGACAGGAACATGGTCAGGTCTGGCATTTATGCGCGCCCTGATGGGTTTCAGCGAAGCATCGGCAATTCCTGCGGGTGTAAAAACCGCATCAACATGGTTCCCGGCAAAAGAGCGTGGCGTGGCGACAGGTGTTTTCAATATGGGCACCTCACTCGGCGCGATGCTTGCTCCACCGTTGATTGCCTGGTGCATTATGTTTCATAGCTGGCAATTTGCGTTTATTGTCTCAGGTAGCCTTGCTTTACTCGCGGCTTTATTTTGGTTCTTTTGTTATAAAGATCCAAAAGATGCTAAACGCCTTTCTGATGAAGAGCGCCACTATATTGAGTCTGGGCAAGAACAGCATCTTAAAACAGATAAGAAAGAAAAAACGTCAATCAAGCATATCCTCAGCCAACGTAATTTCTGGGGGATTGGCATCGCGCGTTTTCTCGCTGACCCGGCATGGGGAACCATTAACTTCTGGGTACCGATTTTCTTCGTCGAAACGCTGCATTTTAGCCTGAAAGAAATTGCCATGTTCGTCTGGCTACCTTTCCTGCTGGGCGATCTCGGCTGTTTAGCCAGTGGTTTTGTCGCGAAGTTCTTCCACGATCGCGGCGTGAGTTTAATTAACTCACGAAGAATTACCTTCACTATTGCAGCCGTCATTATGATGACGATTGGTCTGGTGAGTATTGTCGAAAATCCCTACATCGCCGTATTACTGATTAGCATTGGCGCATTCTCGCATCAATGTCTTTCTACTGTTGCAGCAACTCTGGGCGGTGACCTATTCAAAAAAGACGAAGTAGCTACCGCTGTGGGTATGGCAGGAGCCTGTGCATGGAGCGGTCAGTTGATTTTCAACCTGTTTATCGGGGCATTCGTTCACATTATTGGCTTCGCGCCGTTCTTTATTGCCCTGGCTTTCTTTGACATTATTGGCGCCATTGCGCTGTGGATGCTTATCAAAGTTAAAGACGAAGAACCACAAGTACAGTTAGCGACAAGCTAATTATTTTACATAGAAACGCTATAATTTAGCTTTGTAGCGTTTCTATTTTTCTCATAAATTAAACGTCTCTTCCAAAACGTTCAGTATCTACTGGCATTGCTTCGCAAATTTATGATTTAGCGAATATATCAAAATAACTATTCTAAATTGCCCCCCTGAACGCCTCTGCCATTAACTCTTGCTCACGACCAGGTAATCGAAGACGCTCGGCAATGATTCGCCACTGACTGACAATCCCTCTAAAATTAGCAATAATGTCATCTGCTTCTGTCAAACCAAGTCGAAAATACTCCGCAACTTCTCGAGCTAATTCCAAATCAAGTGCATTATCATTTTCTGTAATATTGAGTTTTAGACCGTCAGACCTGGCAACAGGATTCAAATCATATGCCTCAGAAAGCCGCCAACCTTTTCCCGGTATCAAGATATATCCATGATTACGTAAATGGTCATCGGTATTAGAAACAAGAATATTAAAAACAATCCTGGACCAGAGTTCCTTAAGGTCAGTATTAGTCTGCGCTCCATGTCTGATAAGAACATCTGCTAATTCCAGATAACTCACACCTGTAGAGGCATCTTCACCATCCTGATGCCTGGTTAGTGTCATAGCCGAAGCAAAATGCAGACGCCTTCCCGCATTAGTGCGGTCAAAACGACGAACCATAAAACAATGGTAATTGCTGGCAAATTTATGCGCCTGAGCAGGTGCAACATTCAGTCCACAGCCAACAGCAAGTGCATTAACGACCATTTCCCATCCACCAACATCATACTCATCTTTTACACTGGGAAATTTAGCGATGTAGAGATGCCCAGCTTCATCAACAACACTGGCTTTCGGACGTGCCCCCCCTAATGATCCCCCCGGAGCGATTAGCATTCTTAACCATTTTTGCCCCATTAGCTCTTTATTATCAGGATCTTCTTCAATTGCCCGGCTAGCCCTTTCCAGACTCGCTATTTCGGTAAATGGTGGGGCTGCAACATCAATGCGATTATCAAGAAACTCTCCAGCGTCTTCACGTGTGTATCGAAGAGCCCCAACCCGATAAAGATCATGAACACCTAGTAGATAATCAGACTCATAAAGGTGGGAGTCTTTATCACATAACCCGTCTCGAATATCCCTCTCAAAACGACGCTTCATTAGCATACGCCCCCAACGATCCGGGCAGGAATCACTAAATGCACCAAATTTATCCTTTGGAGGAATTGGGTACTGTGCTCCCTCATACAACATTATTTCAGGATCTAACTGAATGAAATTAAGTGAAGGATCTGCAAGCGCCTTTTTATCGTACTCAAACTCAAATATCTCACGCGTCCGAGTGCGGCGACTGTGTAAATAACCAATCCGCTCCGGACCATCCAGGCCTTCCCAATCCGCATACACTCCGATTAATGCCATAATTAATTTCCTTTTAACGGTTTTTTTATCGGTTTTAATAGTGCTGCAAGAGAGGTTGATGTTTCTCCTGTAATAGATGGCGTTGAGCCTTCTGCCAGTGCTGTTAAATCCGTGGTGAGTAAACCTTCTTTCTCATACCTCGTTTGAAAAGGGTCTGTCTGAATACCTTCTTCATTTTTACCTGATGAACGAGAAAGCCCTCTTTTTTTAATCAAACGGGAATCCTGGAGCTGACGCCCTAAGTCGTCTTCAGTTGCAAGCTTATTTAAATCCGTTTCCAGGCCCAAAACCTGCATCACAGACAAATATGCCCCTATCGTGACCCCTGCACTTCCTGACTCCAGAGAGCGCAATGTTATTGGCGACATCCCAGCACGTTCAGCAACTTGCTTTGCGGTAAGCCTGCGTCGTAAACGAGCAAGTTTCAGCCGCTCACCAAATTCACTAAGCATCTGATTCGTATAAGGGAGTAACGGTGCTGTTTTTTTACCCATAGTGATAATATTTTATCTTTTTATGGCTATGATAGCCATAATATTAGCATTTATTGGATTGAACGCACCTGCAAAGCGTTCAAGATTACGAAAGTGATGATATTTTATCCTTTTATATATAAAAACAATAAAATAACAGCGCATTCATATATAACATATTGTTTTTATTATCATACAAGGGAGACGATCGCTGTATTGATGCTTTTGTCGTGTTTTACGCGTAAAAAACATGACACGAACTACCAGCGGCGAGGCTGGGGGCCAGGTATGGGTACTGCGAACTTTTTATAAAAGGAATAGCAAGAGATTTATGGAGGGAACGTCTATTTCTGCGGTTTTTATCGCTTAAAAGCAAAACGCCGACCACTGGTCGGCGTTTTTACGTCTCGTTGAATAACGAATTATTCAGCTACTACGTTTACGATCACTTTCGCGAATACTTCGCTGTGAACCTGGAAGCTCACTTCGTGTTCGCCAGTGGTACGCAGAACGCC
>OJKD01000058.1_pt1 | contig 11151 bp, 8 predicted proteins | sample 1596511 | NCBI WGS metagenome assembly OJKD01 (sample SAMEA4350133, study PRJEB24818) | metagenome | biome: human; feature: gut; material: faeces | place: Denmark | collected 2013-09
AAACTACATCCGCATCCTGACGGGCGACAAAGTGACTGTTGAACTGACCCCGTACGACCTGAGCAAAGGCCGCATTGTCTTCCGTAGTCGCTGATTGTTTTACCGCCTGATGGGCGAAGAGAAAGAATGAGTAAAAGGTCGGTTTAACCGGCCTTTTTTGCGTCTATGAGTTATGGGGAATAAATATTAGAGGATGGAGTGTTGAGTTTGAAGACTGCCTGTACGGCAGTGAACCCCGGATTGATAGCTATTTTTCCAAAATATTCTTTCTAAGCTGCCTGTACGGCAGTGAACGTCTCACTCCGCGTGAGTGTGAGCGCCTCCAGTTTCTAAGCTGCCTGTACGGCAGTGAACTCTTTGATCATGCTGCTGCTAATTCCGTTTGCTTTCTAAGCTGCCTGTACGGCAGTGAACAAAATCGGGCGCATAAAGGCGGCGCTTTTCATTTTCTAAGCTGCCTGTACGGCAGTGAACTCCCGCCGAGCGATTCCCAATACTCCCCAAGCTTTCTAAGCTGCCTGTACGGCAGTGAACAAGTTCCACTATTAACGGCGTGTCATTCCCCGTTTCTAAGCTGCCTGTACGGCAGTGAACAAAAACAACGGCGTCATATTCACGCGACGTCATTTCTAAGCTGCCTGTACGGCAGTGAACACGTGATGCCACGACCCGCGCCAGCACGAATTTTTCTAAGCTGCCTGTACGGCAGTGAACGGGGATCTGCTGACTGGTTGTTCTGCCAGGATTTTCTAAGCTGCCTGTACGGCAGTGAACTATGGAATACCGATTCATAACGGCGGAAATGTTTTCTAAGCTGCCTGTACGGCAGTGAACAAAATGTCAGAAAGCGACGCATTATTTTGGCTTTTCTAAGCTGCCTGTACGGCAGTGAACTCTGACTACAGAGGAGCTGCTCATGCCGAACTTTTCTAAGCTGCCTGTACGGCAGTGAACGCGGGCGTGCTCTCTGTCGCCACGCCGTGCGCTTTCTAAGCTGCCTGTACGGCAGTGAACTTTAGTGAGATTGTCTATATCCGGTTTTTGCTTTTCTAAGCTGCCTGTACGGCAGTGAACGCGATCTTTAAGCCCACGCGCATACTCCAACTTTTCTAAGCTGCCTGTACGGCAGTGAACTGGAATAATAGCAGACTATCCGATTGATTTACTGTTAAAACTTACAAAATCGCAGATTCAAACCCTTTTTCCAGACTTCAAAATAGCAATAAGAAAATCAATGAGTTACATTACAACCTAGAAAAAGGGTCGGTTTGGTATTTCTTCAATCTCATATTTTCTGCATAGCTTTTGATAAACAATTGACCAGAACACATACGGTCATAATCTCCGTCCCGCGAACAGCGTGTTCATTGCGTAACCAAACAAATCAATCTATATAAATTCTTCTTGACCGTTTCACTCCAACTCCCTATAGTAGCGCCCCGTTGCCACCTATGAGGTCTGGCAGCAAAACAATTTGGTGAGGTGTCCGAGTGGCTGAAGGAGCACGCCTGGAAAGTGTGTATACGGCAACGTATCCGGGGTTCGAATCCCCGCCTCACCGCCATCTTTAAAGAGGAGCTCGTACGAAAGTACGGGCTTTTTTTTGCGCCAGACATGGCCTACACAAAAAAGGCCCAACCGCATGGTCAGGCCTGTTAAAAATTGCAAAGCATCAAAACCAGGGAATAGTGGCGGTTGCGCTTAATCCATAACTACTAAATTCCCCTTTAACCGGTTCTTTGAGCAAATCACCATGACGGATAAACAACTTGAACTGTTGCTGACTCGACAAACTCTTCATATTAAGAAAGGGTAAATCGGTCCGCTGTTCAGCCTGCGTCGCCAGTCGTTCAATTGCCTGTTCTTCAGTTAGCCAGCCTTTTTTCACTGAACGCCTTAACAGACGCTGAGGGTTACTTTTTACCTGTACACGACTTACGACTCGCCAGCCTTTAATTTCAGGAACTGGCGTGACAGGCGAACATTGGCAGTAATCTGTCAGCCCTTTACGCCACGTCGAGGCTTCAAGTTCTTGCAATGCCTGGGCGCTACCATGCAAGCGTAAATGCGTTCCAGGCATAACATTTACGTCCGGGAAACTCACGCCGATATCGCCTTGCCCTCTTGCACCTAATACCCGATGCAGTTTTGCAAATAACGCCGCCATCAACATTTCGCTCGAAAATTCAGGATCTGGCAGAACGCGGATCTCAAGGTAGTGATCCATTGGCAGCTCCTTATTCCGATTTCTCACCAAAGACACCGCCACGGATCAGCACAGCCATCACGTAGTGCTGCTGCTTAACGTCTGGTTTCATCCCTTTAGTCACCCAATTGTCCAGTAAGGTATAAAAGTCGAGTTTTTCTTTCGGTTGACGGCAGGCCACACCGCGACTGGTTACAGAACCGTAAGGTTCCACGGCTATAGCCCCCAATTCATCAACCTTTGGATGCCAGGTATCAATGGTACGTAAAGCATTGCCAATCTTCTGAGAGTGAATACCGGCAATGCCTGCCACCTGGTATAACACGCGACTTTTACTACTGTTGCTGTCGAGTACCAGCTCCTGCGACGGAAAAACTTCTTGCCCGGCACCAAGACGAACCTGCGCTTCAACGGTAAGCATCACCCACTCTTTTGCGCTTAATCCTTGCTCTATAATGGCCGCCAGCTGCGTGACCGCTGCCTGTCCCTGGTCAAATTGACGTAAAGAGAAGTCATGGCTGTTAAAAGTCCATGAAGTCTCGTTAGCAGTCACTTTCACCTGGATCTGTTCGGCACCAATGCGGTTGCGCCACAGAAAACGACCATTTGCCAAATTCAGCGCATAGCGAAGCGCCAGCTCTTTAAAGCCATGTTCGCTGATGTAACCTTCAATGACCCCGGAAAGCGCCTCCTGGTAAGCCATATCATTACATACTGACGGTGTGGATAAATTACCCAGCACACGCAGCGTAAACACCACCTTTAACGTATCCGTATCTACCGGAAGCGAAGCCACATCCACCCGTTGCAGGTTGGCTTTTTGGATTTCAGCATCCAGTTTTGTGGGATCGCTGACAATGGCATTTTTCAGGCGATTAGAGATGGTTCCGCGGACCGCTTTCTCCTGAATCTCAATGGGTTGCCATTCATTTCCTTGCCAGTTACCTGCGTACATTACCGCGTCAGAGGTTGCCAGTTTGCGCTCAAATGCCAGTACCGACGCCGTTTTTATTGCTACAGGAGCCTTTGCCATAATTATGTCCTTATTCTAAATCGTCATATTCATTAAAGGTAAAATCATCAACAACTGGCGTTGCCGAACAATAGTAGCCAGTGTCCGTTGTGTGGTAACGCCACATCAGCGCTTGCAAGTCTGTAGTGCGATGTAATCCGCGCCATTCGCCAATGCCATATACCGCTTCGGCAAAGGCAAATGGCGTCACGGTGTCGCGCGCATTTTCAACTTCACCGGGTGCGTAAACAGGAGAAATGCGTTGGTAGCCACACATTAACGGTACCAGGAAACCAGGCATTGGCTTCGGCTGGTATACCCATTTTGCGCTGTTGTCTTCAGCCGGAGATTCGGCCTGATATTTAATCGCGGCGAAATCAAGCCAGGCATCCAGCAACGAGATGTCGGGATGTTGTTGGTGATGTTCAGCCAGCCATTCACTGCGATCGTAAAGCGCATAACCCGGCATTAACCGCCAGACGATTTTACGCAGTTGCTTTTCATCTTCAGGCGCATGAAAAAGCTGCGGATCGCGCATACTGACAATGCTGCCGCCCGCCAGTTTGTGGCTCTGGCAAAGCATTTTCAGATAGTCACAAAGAACTTTTCTGCCATATTCACCATTGGTGATTTCGCCATTACATTCAATCAGTAGAGAAACCGTCAAGTGCATGCGGCCCTCTTCATTGAACGAGGCGGTTTTACCTTCTCTGGTTAATGGGTTACGGGTGAGAGCGAACTGAAAATCGCGCCCAGAGCTGTACGCCTGAATATGCTGTTCATGGCTTACTACCGCACAACCATCAAAACTTACGCCAAATTCATCCACGACTTTGCGAGAAAGCGCATGGACATAACCGAGAAAATGGGTCATCGACGGGAATCCCCAGGTCAACCCGGAGACAGCGTTAGCGTTTTCGATGCGTATATGGGGTAACAAGAGCAGATAACTCATTTCAGCGCCTCCTGCAAAACAGCTTCCATTTCACGCATCCGTTGAGCGAACAGAGACTGGCTGCGCCACTCTTTTTGTTCGACAGCGCCTACGTCAAAACTGGATTTTTTCAGGCGATAGTTCAGCCAGCGTGCGAAATCATCGGCGACAGTTACTTGCCAGTCGTTTTTCTCACGCTCCTGTTTGAAAGTCTCATCTGAGAGGCTTCGCCACGGGTCCAGCCAAAGTTGTTGGTGGCGAGGTAAGTCTGGTGATTGTGCGGACCATCCCTGCCATTTTTCTTGCTGAAAAGCGGATGCCTGCATGAACAGCAAATCGATCAACTCATCAATATATTTCGCCCGCACAGTTCGGATATGAACATTATTTGTGTCAACCTTCAGCAGGTAAGTCATCCGGGCTATGATGCCTGAAGCCGCCCTATTGAAATCGCCGCGTAAGGCAAAAATACTGTGCATTTTTTGTGGTGCGCGATCCAGCGGCCCCCAGGCAGGCGGCATTGACGGCAACAGCCAGACGCGCCCACCACGCACACTGTTTAGCAAAGAAATATTCTGCGGTTTTGTGCCGCCGAAATGCATTTCGGCAAGATTAGGAAACCGGATATCTGGCTGGGAGTGCCATTTTCCTGCTTTGCGGGCATCGCGAATGGCTTTCGATTCCTCACTAAAGCGCCCGGCGGTTAGCTTTTCATACATCGCCTGGGCCAGTGAACTGGAAAACAGTGGGCATAACAGGTGATAACCATCCGCAACAGGGAAATAGATTTGTTTCGCCAGTTTATGGCTGGAAGGCCGTCCAGTAGTCCATGCCTGGCTAAACCCAGCTACCCACAGCTCCAGTTGCACTTTATCCTCTGCAAACGTACTTAATGCCTGATAATCACCACGCTTCAGGCTGGCAAGCAGTGAATCTCCGTTCACATCGGTTTGTAGCAACTTTGCTACGTCAAGTGCAGCGGCGTTACCAATCGCGTCAGTAGCGACATTCGCCAACGATGCTGTGTTTAAATAGCTTTCGTTAGCGGAGGTTTCCAGATAAAAGCTACTGGCTTTAGAATCACCATGACTGAATTTAGCGCCATGAGTGACTAATTTGATTTGCCCGGCACGCTTTGCCGCATCCGTTAACCAGTTACGTGGCAAGTAGCGTGCTTCGAGTTCCTGCCGCTCCTGAGCGATAACGCTGGCGTCCTCGCCCTGTTCCACTCGCTTTGCGGCTTCTTTTTCAAAGGCATCGATTTTGTGTTGCCTTCGCGAAGCGATGTAGTCAGTAATAAATTGTATTAGCGCCGTTTTTTCCATATCGGCTCCTTTTCGTTAATCCATCAAGTCGAAGTTGCTCCCTGATTTCACTGAAAAATCTCCGTAGCCCAACATGGCTTCAGTACAACTGACATACACAGCAAAAGGGACAACACCAGTGGTGATCACACAAACAAACTCTCCTAGAGATATCTTCCAAAAGATATTATTAAATCTCATGTAATCACCATAGGTGATATTAAAGCAACTTAATATTTGCCACGCAATAGTTGAAGCACTAACATACCCAAACTGCCTTGAGCAGCTTAGAAATAGAGGTATCTCCGGATACGGACTTGTAAACTGCCGTACAGGCAGCTCGCGCCCCATCACATGTTGCGAAACACACCTAACCAGGGGTGATAACGCCAGTCATCGACCGCATCTTCTTCACTGACGGGTACTCTCACTTCCGCAAACTTTTCCCCAACGCTTGCTATCTCACAACTCTGCTTTTCAGCCAAATCCAACAAAACGTGTTGGTAATCCATCACTCCCCAGCAAACGACGCCACTGGCGCATCTCACCTCTTCTCGCCTGAAATTCCCTTGCGCTTTACGCTCGTTGTCGCCCGTGCGGGAATAGAAACGCGCTTCGCTTTCTTCATCATCCATATGCAGAAAAAACACCGCCTCCGGCAAAGGGGAATAACGAAATGGCGTCTGGCGCTGCATCCAGCCGTTCCAGCTTAGCGGTGCACGCCACCATTGCGCCGCCACCACATGTTTGCTTTTACTGCTCATCAATTCGGCGGATAAACGACTATGTTCTAGCTCCGCCAGTTTGTTGGCATTATTGGCAGACAGGATCCGCGGCAAGGCGTTAATCGTCCGGTAGTCCGCGATCGGAATCAGTTCGCAAATATCGTGGCTATTCAGCAAGTGTTCTTTTGTTTCGAAACCAGGCTTACAAAATGCGGGGGCTTTTTTCTGCAATGATTTGATATTGCTACGCAAAATAACCAGATTCTCACTGGTCGGCACATTTCTACGGTGGCGCTGAATACGTCCGGCAAATTGAATTATCGAACGCATGGAGCTTGGTTCGATAATTCCCCAGTCCGCATCCCAGTCACGCCCCACTTCTATAACCGATGTCCCCAACACCACAAACAGATGGTGCGATTCCGGACGGTTATGTAAGGCATCTGCGATATCTTCGTTGTTCCAGAAATCGAGTTCGTTATGACGAGTAAAAGCGCGATCCAGTCGCTTCTCAATATCTGAACGCACCGCCAGCGGGTGTCGGGAGTGGTAAACACAGTAATGAATGCAGACATCTTCTGGTGAAGGAATGACAATCAGGGCTTTGGTCACCGCAACCAGTGGATTGATATTCGCGAAGCGCACCAGGCCCAGCGAAACGGTTTTACCGCTTTCGTGTCGCTGGCGATGCGCCTGATGCAACTTCAGCATTTGCGTATGCACCGTCTGGGCCACACTTTCGGTAACATCTTGTATCGCGCCTGATGCTGATGAAACCGAAGCTACACGCCCGAAATGCAATCGTTCTTTTTCAGCCAGCATTACCGCTCGTCGTGCAACAAATTTGGCATGAGCATCACGAAACCCAGGTCCGTCGTAAATTTGCGTGGCATCAGCATCTTTTTCATCAAACCAGGCGCAGCATATATTGACGGGCCTGCCGTTGATACCACAAGACGCCTGCCACATTTTTCGCCCAGCAAGATAAGCCGCGAACAGCGCCTGAATCAAACCTGGCGGTAACGTCGCGGAAGAAAGTAATACCCGCGTTCCCAGCATCCCGGCCCAGTTCATCAATCGACATACCGCATGAAGATCGGCAATATCAAAGTCATCAGGTTCGTCGAGCACTAAATCGCTGGTTAACAGGCGCAACATCGCCGGAAGCTGTTTCCCGCCTCGCACGCCCTCGGTCGCGGAAATAAGATGATCAATCGTCGAGACCAGAATCGGCGCGCTTACTAACTCCTTAAGTTTGCTGTCATCCTTCAACCATTTTTCCAGCGTCCCGGTATGCAGGCTGCCTTCGTACTTAACGAACTGTTGCTCCTCTGCCGGCGACTCTTGCGAAGCACTTCCGCAATCATTGTCTATTTTTTCCTGTTGCCACAGTTGATTAACTGCCGCCGAACCAATCAGTACCGCCAGCTCATCCTCACCCAGCCCAAGCCGACTGCGCAGAGCATCGCCGGTTTGTAAAGTCAGCGTGCGCAATCCCAGCGCAACGGTAAAGCGGCACCCTTCTCGCTCGTCGGCAAGTGCATACATAATGCGGGCGTTCGCAAAGGTTTTACCACACCCCGTCGAGGCCATATTGACGCCGAAAAATCCCTCTTCACGACTTCGTTCACGTAACGCTCGCGCCACATCCCAGGCTTTATCTTGCCAGCGATAATTCACATCTATGGCCCGCTGGCTAAAACCTTTATGTCGGGCAATTGCCGGAAGCGATGCCCGTGTGTGCATCAGTTGCCGCCCAAGCAGATACGCATGATGTGCGACGCCCACAAGGTGTTCGTCTACCCGTTGTTTGAGCGTGCCGCTTTGGCGATCGCTATTTGCCCAGACGATATAATCCGGGTCCTGCCATTTTTGCTGCGCATCGCTTGAGGAATAGTAATGATCGGCAAGCATCAGACAAAAACGCGCCATATGTAAGGGGAACAACTGTTCCATCTGCCCATATGTCTTTAAACCTAGCGCGTTGCTTGCCCGGCGGGCTATCTGACGCGCTTTTTCCCGCCAGCTCGCGCTTTGAAGCGGCGTTCCTGATGGAAACTGCCAGACGTGCGCAAAATCCTGTTGTGACCAGTCATCTCTGCGGTGGTTAACGGCATTCCAGTCAGCATTAAGTTGCTTCTCCAGCCAACTTTCACACCCTTTACATGATTGTTCCGACTGTGGAGAAAGATTCTCCGGCATTCGATGATGGGAAAGGATCAGCCAGCCTACCGTTTTGGCTAATGGTTGCAGCGAACTGAACGGGCTATTTGAAAATTGAGGAGTGTCTTTTTGCAGGCGCTCAAGAATCGCAGATTCATCATCTGCCGTGAGTTCGCCAAGCTTCGCCAGCCACACATCGTCGGGCCGATCACCGACAAACGCCTGAAAGAGCCGCAGTGAGATCCATTCATGTCGGTAAGGTTGATAACTGCGGGTATTCTTTTGAGTCAGGCTTTGCTGAAAGCTGCGTCCTGATTTACCAAAATCATGAAATAGCCCAGCGATAGCCGCCAGCAGTGCAATACTTTCCGCGCACTGCCAGCGATTTTCTTCTTTGTTCACCAGGCTGATTTGCGTTGTTCGATTTGTGGGAACGCGGCCTTGAGCATTAAAGCGACGAATATTGCCGACAATCCACATCAGCTCCGTTTGCCCATTCTTCTTCAGCCAGTGACAAGCCACTGCGGTATTTCGCCTGGCGGTTTTGCGCAGTAAACGGCGGAGTGTATTAACGCCTTCCAGAGTAATCACCGTTTGCCATGCTGCGTCACCAGTGCGTTCGGCAAACTGATCAATAATACGGCAGCTTTCCACGCGAGCATTTTTCGTACAGCGTGAGATAATTAGGACATTCATTGGTCAGCCTTAGCCAGTGCCTGGGCCGTTTCCTGCAGAGAGGTGATCATGACATCCAGCGCATCCGCTTGTTGAAAGATATTAATACAGCGTTGACGAAACTCCTGAGCATCTTCTCCCGCCATTGCGGCAATAAATGCTTGCGGCATAACAAGAGCATCTTTAATCAGATCGGCAAGGTCAAAAACAAGCCCGCCGCGACGTGTCTTACCATGCATTACAGCTAAACCGTGCGGGATACCTGTTACCCACGCCGCCACTGCTGCCAGTCCATAAGCCAGATAATTCCCTTGATCGAGGAAGCGGTTGGCCATATCGATACCACCGCCCCGTTTTGCGCGAGTGAAATCGCCATACCCCACGGTTTGACTGACCATTTTGTATAACGCTTTAGTCAATTTGGCCTCTACGAGCATAAGCTGCGTATGGTTTTCTGCCGCGTCTATTTCTTCACGAGTACGATTCAGGAGGGTATGCAGCGCATTAACATCAGGTTGAAATGCGTGTTCACGCAGCATTTTCGAGCTGGGCCAGTGCTTATCGATATGTGTCAGGCGGATTAACTGAAAACGTTTCGCGGCAGCAAGTCGTTTGTCTTCAACAAACCAGAAAGAAACCCACTGCTGGAGATACTCTGTAGGGCGATATTCACTTTGTGGGCTGAGCCAGGAGACATCAACATCCACTTCATTTGCTGAATACAGCGGCGTGCCATCCGTACCACAAAAGCCTACCATCACCCCGGCATGAGCAAATTCACGCATCGCCGCCTGGGTAACGGAAGTTCCCATTCCCAGCATCAACGCCGTGGTATTCGCAATGGGGATATTCCAGTAGTACGACTCTTTACCTTCGCTGGTAACATACTCCACCCGCCCACCATTCACCTGTACCCGGCATTTTTCCAGATAATAAATATTGGCGCGTTTGGAGTGGAGAATGGTTTTGAGATCGGAAGGCGTAAGGTAATTCGAAGACATAAACACATCCTGTGATTATTTTATATTTGAAGGTATTGGGCTTAGTACAGCATTGATTTATGTGCTGAAAATTGATTTCCATCGCAATTATTACGATTGTTATTGCGTGCTAACGCTAATGGTTTGAAGTTGAGAGTGTCATTGCACGACCAAACGTCTAACACTATCGTAGTGTGAATACTGCCTGTACGGCAGTGAACAAGGAGAGACGGTCGCACTCTTCAACGTTCAGTTTCTAAGCTGCCTGTACGGCAGTGAACTCTATAGTGCCGGTCACGCGACGCAACTTTTTTTTCTAAGCTGCCTGTACGGCAGTGAACTCACCAATATATTTTCGGGCCTCGGTAATCCATTTCTAAGCTGCCTGTACGGCAGTGAACGGTGGAGGCAGGAGGTCAGGCCCGGTCGATGTTTTCTAAGCTGCCTGTACGGCAGTGAACGACGGCGTACGAGCATTGCCTTGGCGACCGCTTTTCTAAGCTGCCTGTACGGCAGTGAACGAGCCGGATGCGCCGCATGACAGGGTCGAGCAGTTTCTAAGCTGCCTGTACGGCAGTGAACTTCGCGCTTAACAACACGACGCCCGCCCTTCTTTTCTAAGCTGCCTGTACGGCAGTGAACTTGACCGCGTATTCAGTCACCACACGTGATGCTTTCTAAGCTGCCTGTACGGCAGTGAACCATTTTTCCCACCAATGGAAACCACTGCGCCGTTTCTAAGCTGCCTGTACGGCAGTGAACGATGTACTGAATCGCGCGGCAGCATACGCACGTTTCTAAGCTGCCTGTACGGCAGTGAACTCAAATACTACACGTTTAGCCCGTTGTTAATAAAGCAAAACCATCTCAATCTCCTGCTGCCACCCTTTTTTATCCTTACCTACCCGCAGCACTAATTATCAATAACTTAGCATCATCATTAAAAAAAGGGTCTGAACCTCCTCCCCCCATAAATAAAAAGTCCGTAACCCCTGACGAGATCACGGACTTAACCAACCTACCAGACAATCAGATTAATGCGCTGCTTCCGCCTTGTGCTTTTGTGCACTCTGGAATCCGTAAGTCAGCTCATTTTTCTCTTTATCCAGCGCGACGGTGACCTGACCGCCGTCCACCAGCGAACCAAACAGC
>OJKD01000062.1_pt1 | contig 10842 bp, 14 predicted proteins | sample 1596511 | NCBI WGS metagenome assembly OJKD01 (sample SAMEA4350133, study PRJEB24818) | metagenome | biome: human; feature: gut; material: faeces | place: Denmark | collected 2013-09
GTGTGGCACGGAACAGAGGAAACAGCAACCATTTTTAACAATTATCTTTCATTATTAACTACTCTTATCCAATCATGCAGTCTTAATAAAGACAAAACACTTGAAATATTAAATATGCTTACTGGAATAATTCACGGTTATACAACTTTACAATTAGGAAACGCCTTTTCTGCTCCAGACAAAGTTAGATTTGAATTAGCTGAAGCAATAGATACTTTATTAGTCGGGATTTTCCAGAAGTATAAGTAATATAATTAGGCTTACAAATCAATACAGAATTGCAAGCCTAATTATCATTTACCCTACAATTTTCCAGTTACTATCCTTATGTAGCACAAGCTCATACTGCGAAACTTGCGTTGCCTTTGTCTGATTATCAAGGAATTTTACGGCTACTTTGACTTTCACATTGTCCCCGTCCTTTGTAAATACTGGGTTTACCAGTTCAGAATAAAGGTAGTCCCTGCCGATAGGCTCAAGCACATTTCCCGATACATAGTAAGCAAGTTCTTTTTCTGTGGCTGTCGGATAGAGCTTAAAGAATGTTTCCAAAAATGAGGTAGCGTCATTTACGGTATCAGCGTCCACGCTTGCGTCTGCTTCTGGTGTTTTAGGCTCATAGTCTGATTTTTCGATTGCTGGTGCAAGGGTAGGGTTCTGAACGATTACCATATCCCCGTCAGCGTCCACATGGACTTTCACGGTATAGGTTGCTTTAATTGCTGTTGTCTGTTCTCCCTCTTTTATCTGCTGATCTACTTCGTAGGTGGCAGAAAAAGTGTCCGTTCCCGACTGTTCGATATTCCACACAATCACATCTGTAACTGTGGAGCTAGTCGGTATATCGGTTCTAATGGTATCAACATTCAAGTCCTGCAATTCCTTTGTCAGATAACCGCTGATTGCCTGCGTCCTTGCTTCAATGGCTTCTTTGCTGTTACTCCATGTGTAATAGGACTTCGCAAAGTTCTTCACGAAATTTTCAATCCCGTTGGTGTCCTGCAAGCGAAGCTCAATGATTTCTTTTTCATGCGTGGTGTGCTGGTCGATAGCCGTAAAATTCTTATACACCCCAAAGCTCACGCTTGCGATAAGCACCACCCACAACGCAATTACGGTTTTCTTATGTGTGCCTACCTTGACAGTACGCACCTTTTTTCCTTTGACATTTTCTGTCTGTTTCTTACTCTTCTTAAACATATTTTTCAAGTCCTTTCTATTGTTTTACTCGTCCTGCACCGATTAAATGCTGTTGCCAGTAACTATTATTTAGGTCTGCATATCCTATCGGGTCGCCTGCATGATATATCTTGTTATTCCCTACATAAATTGCAACGTGCGTTACATAAGTACCAGCGTTATAGGTAGAATGGAAAAATACCAAATCGCCAGCCTTTGCCTGCGAGAGTGGCAGATGTTGGGTTGCGTCATACTGGGCTTGTGCCGTTCTCGGTAAGGAGATACCAGCTTTTCCATAGCACCATTGCGTAAGTCCCGAACAGTCAAAGGAAGTGTTGGGATTGCTACCGCCATACACATACTTCCAGCCTTGATATTTCAACGCTTCATTCATTACTTTTTGTGCCAGTTCCCCCGATACCTGCGGAACAGTTAAATACTGATTGACTAATTCGACGTAAAATTGATTGCCATACTGATAACGCCAGCCCCCGTTCTTCGCAACGGCTATCGGGTTGGTGTAGGTTACTTTCTTTCCGTCCGATTTTTCACGGGCGAAGCTCTCTGCAAGATTATATGTATGTTTCTTTCCTTTTCCTGCCACATATCCCACATAACCACCGCCATAGTTATAGGACTGTATCGCTACATTCAAGTCGTCCATACCTTGATTTTTGCAGGAAGAAAGCAGGGACGCAAAATACTTACACCCCTGCTTGATTGAGCTTTCCGTATCTAAAGAGTTGGGCGGTAAACCAAGACTTTCCGAACTCTGCATAACATCTTCTGCCGTACCGCCACTTTCTACTTGAATGATAGCCAGCAACACATTGACATACTCGGAGATACCGTTTTCTCTGGCGTATTTTTCTACCATAGGCTGATGTTTTAAGACTTCTGCGGATAGGTTCATACCCGTAATGCTAGAAGAAAAGTTGCTGTTCTCGTCGTCGCTGTCCGCACTAATCAACACACCAAAGAACAGTACCAGAGAAAAGAGGATAGGAAACAGACTGCCAATAAGAGCGATATGTTTCAGTTTCATTTTTTCTTCTGTCCTTTCTTCGTTACAAGGTTACGGTTCTTTTCGGTATGTTCCGTTGTACGCTTTGATTGTTCAAAGGTCTGTGTCTTTGTGGTACGCTCTGCTTTGTAATTCTGGCGTGTTTCCTGCGATACCACTTTTTCTACATTCTGCCTATGTGCTGGCTGTGCAGACTGGGTCGCTTTCTTATCAGAAGCACCAGAAGATAACGGACGCTCTTTGATAACAGTTGTCTTGACTGGCTCACTTGCTTTCGGAGTGGTCGCTGTGGCAGGGCGTTTGACTTCCTGCATTTTTTCCGCACTCGGCTTTGAAGCTGTGGCTGGTCGCTCATGGGGACGGGTAGCTCCCGTTGTCGCTGATCCGTCCGTCTTTCTATGTCTTGCTTCTTGTGCCTTTTGAAGCTCCATACGCTTATCAGCGATATTCTGCCTATGCTGTTCCTGCTTTTCCAAGCGTCCCGTCTGTCTGGACTGCTGTTCCTGCACCATGCCACGCTTAAAGTCAGACACGCTGGACTTTGCCTTTTCCTTTACGGAATATACCGCATAAGCGGTCTGTGTCGGCATATCCTTGATATTTTCTTTGACAGCGTTTGCCTTGTCTTTCACTTTATTTTTCGTATCTAAGACAGCACCTACCTTTGAGCCTGCACGCTGTCCCATACTGGAAGTGGTATTGACCCGATTTTCTTTAGAAGCGGTATTTTTTCTTTCAGCCCTCTTGCCAGCAACGGCACTTCCAGCCACCGCACCAGCCACACCGCCCGAAATACCGCCAGCACTTACCGCCCTTGCAATACGGTGTTCCATACGCCTAGCCCGATGTCGCATAAACAGATATGGTCTGCGGAAAATCCTGCGTCCCATGCTTTGACTTTCATTAGCGTTCAAAGAGAACATCCTCATTAAATCGCCCAGCTTCATGTAGATACCTGCAAAGCAAACTATCTGCAAGAACGCCACCATAAAAAACGGGTACTCTTTGGAGATGTTATAAAACATACTGGAAATGCTGAACGCCACCGTTACAATGAGTGTTATTCCTGCCCGTGTCATTATGGTATTAAACACCCTCACGATTGCCTGCTTTGCCATGCTTTCATAGCTCGGTATCATAGAAAGTAGAAAGCTGATAGGCAGAAACATAGCGAAGATAATAAAAAGTATCTGGCTGAACAACATCATGCCCGTAAGCAAGAATACGAATATCGTGATACCCAAGTTGAAGAACAAGAGGAAGAACACCATACCCAAGCGGTTTACGACCTGCGGTATCGTTGTTGTCGTTGTTCTCGATTTCTGTTTTCACGACTTCCTCTCTGGTTTTCCCGTCCTCGTCCTCTGGGCTTGCCGATACGAGAGCTTCTACACGGTCTGTACCGATTTCCTCTGCGTTGCTGTTCCCGAATTGAAGCAAGAGCCACGGCTGTTCCACTTGAATAGAAAATAAGCTGTCCCTTATCAAGTCCACGCTGTCCTTGCCCTCGCTGTCAGAGTTGGGGAGTATGATTTTTGTTCCCAAGTCCAACGAAGCGGTACTAATATCACTTGAAAATTCATTTATCTTCTTGATGTAATCAGGAGCGTAGGCAATAAACGAAGCGGACAGCACGAACACCACCACAAAGTTGATAACGGCGTGAAGTGCCTTACTGGTTTCTCTTTTTATCAGTCCCGTATAGGCAACATACATTCCCACTACTAAGATAATGAGAAGCAGGAAACCAACATAGAAGCCCGTGGAAGAAAAACCGTTTGAGGTAACGCCTGCAAGGGTCTGTATGCTTTTTCCGATACTATCTGCCATATCATTGATGAAGTCCAGTTTATAGGCTTCCTGCACCACATACCCCGTTGCATTACTCAAATATAAACTGATAGTCCAGACAAAGTTGGTAATGCAGTAAAGCCCGTACTGTACCGATTTTCCAATCCCGTCCAGCCAGTTCCACGGCAACCACGACCAGCTATTATCTACATAAAAATCAAGCTGGTAGTTGGAAAGGGGATATTTTGAGTAAAGATTTTCTGCGTTTATGGTATCGTCCACAAGCCCCGTCGCATGAGCTACCGTCCCCAGAAGTGAAAGCAGGATAAGGGAAAGTGCCACGACAAACAGAACCATTTTGAGAAATTGGAAAATCTTCTTTTTTGTGAACGCACCTATTATCCTTTCTTTCATCACTCCACCTCATTTCTCTTAACTGGCGGTCTGGTATCAAAGGCGTGTAGCAGTTCTTCAAAGACGGGGTGTATCTGTACCACACCGACACGCCCGTATAAGTCCTGCAATAAGCATTGCCCGTTCTCCAAATCACGCAAGCGTTTCTGGTTGTTCTCGTCGTCCTTGTCGATACCGAAAAATTCTAAGGTCTGCTTTATCTCGTTAATGTCGGTACTACGAAAGGCAAACTTCAAGCCGATATTGTTTTTCAGACTTTCCTTTGAAACATCATAGGCAGACTGGGTAACAAAATAAACGCCTGCCTGCATAGCTCGTCCAGCACGAACCAGCTTATTTGATAAAGTTTCGCCTTGTGCCACATTTAAGAACGCCCACGCTTCGTCAAGGTCTACAATCTTAAAAATGCTTCTGTCGCTGTGAATGAAGTCGAGTGCAAAGGTACTAATCACAATCAGCATAGATACCGACAATAATTCAATGGTCGTGTATTCCTCAAAAGTGATATCTTTATCTGGCAACACAAGGTCGGCTACTTGAATGATATTGAGCTGGTTATCCAGACTGATAGCATTTTCCACCGTACCGTCTGAAAACAGCAGATGTGCAAAATCATAGTCTGCAAAGCTGTCGATATGGTCTGCGATATTGCGTGAGATTGCGGTATCTTCCTTTCTCAATTCTTCAATAACGTATAACAGTCCTCTTTTTTCACTCTGGGTAACGGAGCGAACCGCTTTACGAAGTACGGGGAATTTTTCGCCGTCCCTAGAGGAAATACCCGTTAAAAATGTCAAAATGTCGATTGCCAGACTTTCAGCGTCTTTGACATTCTTCATAATCACGAATGGGTCAAGAAGTCCTGCATTGTCCTTGTCGCTGGTAAGGTTTACGATATTGATTTCATGGGCGATTTCTGAAAGCGTTTCTTTCCAGTTGCCTCTCTCGGCTTTGGGGTCTAAAATGACTGCTTGACCGCCAAACAGCACCGCATAATATACCAGAAGATTATTGCAGAACGACTTACCACCGCCAAGCGAACCGACAAAAGCAGAAGCAAGGGCATTTGTAACTGTACCTTTCACACCCTGCGAAGCTAAAGACGGTTGCAGGTACACATTTCTTCCCGTATCAACGGAATAGCCCATATAGATACCCGTAGTTTCCCCTAACTGCTGTGTCGCACCAAAACCAAGCCCAGCTAAAAAATCTGATTTTACATACTGCACATAGTCATTGATATATCGCTTGCTGGCTGGTAAAAATTCAGAATGAAGCCCCAGCATATCCCCAGCAGGACGCACCAGCTTTACATTGAGGTCGTCGTAAAAGTCCTTGACTTCATCACAACGGCGTTTCAGCTCGTCAAGATCGGGTGCAGACACCCGTATCACGTAGCTTAACTTATACATACTTTCTTTGCTCTGGTCTAAGTCCGTTTCCAGCTCGTCCACGCTGTCTAATGCGTCCACCACATTTGAGCTGGTTTCACTTCCTGCTTGATAAGCGTGATTGTCAAGGTCTTTCAATTCCTTTTTCTTATTTCTTACTGTGGTAAGAGCCTTTCGGTTCTCCACGATTTCTACATTCATAGAAGTATCAACGGGGAATGTGAATTGCTGTTGCTGGAAATAGAAGATTTCACTTGACGGAAAATCAAGCTCGCCTACAATCGCATTGACGGTAAAGTAAGACACATAGCTTTCCTTGTCCTCATGTTCCAATCTTAAATACCGCTGGCTTTCCTCAATCGCACACCTTGTCGGACGGATAAGGTCGTAGTATTTTATCAGCGTTTCTTTCTGCAATTTCTTCTTTGGTAGCTGGTACTCATAATCTTCATAAGCGATACCGTCCCTGCCGTAAAGATGTTCCATGAGATACCCAAAATCATTGATTTCCAAGCGACGCACCTTAAAGCGACGGGAGATTTTATTTTCCAGTAACTTTTCCATTTTCATGTAACGGTTGATTTCATCATTCGGCATGGAAACAAAATCATTCATCAGCGTGTGGTTCACTTCATGGAGAAATTCTGTGAACGTCAGCCACGCCGATTTTTTGATGTTCTTCAGATTGAGCTGTTCTTCCGTAACCATGAGCTTAAAGCCAAGAAAAAAGCGGTAGTCCACTTGATTATCCCCAATCATAGATACTAACACTTCGGTCTGTTCGTCTATTTTCTGGACTGCCACCTCACGAAGTTTCCCCGTTACCAGTTTCTTTGACTGCTCCTGCATACTTCGTATGGAGCTTTCCGTGGCAATCTGCAAGGCATGAATTTTACCCTCACGGGACTGTGCGATAAGCTGTCGAAAGCTGTCATGCACAATAAATTTCTGCTCTGCGGATAGGAAAGAATAATTGTATGGTATCAGCTCATAGTAAGCGAACACCTCATTGTCCTTGTTCCAGACAAGGTTATTGTCAATATATTTTATCGGGAACATAGTTCACACTCCTTACTGCCGTGATTGTTTCATTCAAGGTCTGCTTATGCAGTTTTACGGCTTTTCCTGCATAAGTGATTTTAGGTCGCAGGGCATAGGTTATCTGTGATTTCAAAAAGCTGTACGGCTTCTTTCCGTCAAAAGTTTTCTGCGACATAAACCAAGTGAGAGCAACGGGAATACCAAAATATTTGAGAAATGCTCCCTCAATCATGGAAAGTGGGGGAATATCCCCAAACAGAATGATGAGAAATTCCGTAATCACAAACCATGTAATCTGTGTAAAGGTAACGGGAAAAGGTAAGTTAAAGTCATTGATTGCATACAAGACTTTTTCCACGTTCCAGATACCCGTATAAGATTTAATCTTTTTCAAGTTCTTTCAGCTCCTTTCAAAATAGAAAAGGACAGCCATGTTTCAGACTGTCCCTTAAAAGAGAAATACGCTGTCAGTAGCAACCATGCTTGTCGCTGATCTTCCAGCGTTAATATGGTATCTCGCACATACCTCGGCTTGTTTCAATAAAGCAACCGCCCATATCCAAATCTCGCCCGTAGGCTTCATAGTCAATGTAGTTCTGTAAGCTGGGTGGAATATCCCCTAGTGCCTGCAATTCGTCTATGTAGTAATAGGCAACGTCTGTCATGGTTTCACAGTCTGGATAATAATAAATATCGTCCTTATGTTCCACGACTTCTTCCAGCGTCCCGTAGTGGCTGATAAATTCGTCCAGACACTCTGCGATATAGTCGGGAAGTTCCTCTATCATTTCATACATCTCATTAAGTTCTTCAATGGAAACATACTCGCCAATCGCAATGGGGAAGTTATTGGTATCATGGATTGCGTATTCTTCGTACTGTTCATTCAAGCCAATTTTTTCTTTCACATCTTCTTCGTCAATGGGGAATGTGAACCAAGCCCCAACCAAATAGCCCTCATTGTATCTCCCAAGATTCGCAATATAAACCGCCATATCATCTGTCATTTGCACCACCTCATTTCCTACTCTGGCAGTTCAAAGATACCGTGTTCTGTTTGCAGGAATTTTCCGTGTTGCTGCAAGTGATTAGCGTATGCTTCATAATCAAAATAGTATTCTTGACAGTCCTCGGACAGATGTTTAAACGTCGGGTCATTCATCAGCTTTTGCCTTGCAACATCTATCATGCTTTTGCAGTCGGGATAAACCGTAATCACGTTCCTGCAAATATAAAGTGCTTCTAAATTCTCAAACACCGTAAGTAGTGATACATATTCTTCCTGCATATCACTTGAAAGCTGGCGGTACATAAAATCTAATTCGTTGAGCTGATACACGCTTGTATGTTCGTGGACTTCATCAGCAAAGGGCAGTACCTTTTCGATAATGCGGTAATCCCTGCTTTCTGCACCGACACCTAACTTTTCTTCAAATTCTGCAACATCTATCGGCAGGTCGAACCAGTACGACATTGTTTCTTCTCCAGTTGTTCTTCCCGTTTCCACCAGCACCCTTGTTTCCTGCATTGTTCCTCACGTCCTTTCTGTTGTTTCCTCACATCTTTTAAGGTCTGGTATGACATACCAAACACATATTTTGAAAATTTTTCTAACTGTTTCTGCGGATAATCGGCAAGGTTCAGTTGCTTCATTTCATGCCACACCTTGCGTTTATAAGAGGGCAGGTCAGAAAGATATTCACAGCCGACTTTTGCCTGCATATACTTAAAAATATCGTTCATTTCATCACTCCAATCTGAAATTTAGGTATGAAAAAAGCAGTCAATCCTAAGACTAACTGCTTTGTGTATATGGATATGAAATTATAAAACTAGAAGCTGTTTATTTTTTCTTTTTAGGTTTTGGCGTTGGTAGTTCATCATACATTACATCAAACAACCCCGTCAGAAACTCCTTATTATCAACTTCGTCTACCAACAGCATTTCTTTTGCTCCCTCATAGGGTAACTCATACGAAGCTGTTGGCATATAACTAATTGCTGATTTCACTTGTTTAACAAGCAATCTATCATCATAGATACCACCTACAATCTTTCCACGATAATAAATAATAAATTCTCCCATCATAGCTCGATAAGTAATTTCTTCCAGCTCTGATAACTGTCCTAAAATAAACTCTAAATATTCTTTGCTTGACGCCATAATTCCACCTCACATTCAAATTCTTACGTGTTTCCAATCTCCCACAAAAACTGAAATTTGACTGTGTAAAACTACAATTTATAGTACTATCTTTTTCCATTTTCTGATTTTTGTTCTGAAAGTTCCAAAAGGTGCAACAGTATTCACATGAATAAACTTATATACTTCCCATACTGCTGTTTTAGTCGCTTCATCAGCCCATTTTCTCATATGTGGTTTAAATAATTCTTCCTCACTCAATGAATCAATCATTGTATAGATTTTATTAATATTTTCATTTAATTTAGCTTTCAACTCTTGCAAGGATAAATGAGCATAGGTATCCGTAAACCACTGATATAATTCACCAAGTTGATTCCATTTAAATTTATCCGATGGTGTTTTTACTTGAAATCCCTTTCTTTCATCTTCTTCCCATTTAAGAAGTAAGGTTGTCCATCCTACCTGATAAGCAAGGTTTTCTGCTGGAGTTCTATCAACTTCATCAACTCTCTTATCTTTTAAGGTTTCTGGAATATTATCAAATTCTGAAATATATTTCACAAATGCTTTATTTATTTCAGTTTTAAGATTTTCTTTATTTTCGTATACTCGCAAAAAAAGCACCTCCACAACTTCAAATTTATCACTTTTTCATATCCATATTATAACATTCTAATATCAGCACCACAATAAAATTTTACGCCCCGATAATCTTATTGAACAGTTCCAGCAACACGTCTTTGACACCACTGGCATTGAATACCAATCCGACAGCGATAAGGGCTACTATTAAGAAGCCGATAAGTTTTGAAAACTCACGCTTGAACCCTAAGTAAATACCAATTACTACGATTGCCATAAGCACTAAAGATTGTGCATTGCTTAAAAACCAGTTGTACAAATTTTGTCCGAAATTCATTTAATTGTCCTCGCTTTCAGCTAGTTTCTTCAATCCATAGACAGCTTCTTAGCCGTCACTCATAATACACATCAGAACTACACCAATATCCATGCCAAGTGATACCAGCAGTAAGTCCTTTATCAATTCCCACATCATAATCAATCACTCCTTTTCCTGTTCTATTAGCTCGTCTACCGAAGCCGTCTGCTGTTTAACTATCTGTTTATGCTTATCCGTCAGCTTTGCCTGCTGTTCAATGGTTTTGAGATACTCTGTCTGATTGCCTGCGTCTATCTGTTTCAGCATTTTCAACGTAGGTGCGACTTGTCTTGCTATCCAGTTGAGCGTCCTTGAAAGAGTATAAGGCTCTGGCTTTGTCGTCAGTTTCAGACTTTGCCTTTTATCTCCGATAAACCACGCCCAGCGGTCATTGAGTTTCCAGTCGCTTTTTCGTTTGTCGGGTTCTTCATCAACAAACCGCACATACTGGTTGATGATAGAAAAGGCGGTCTGCTCTGCGTCATAATACGTCAGCAAATCTCGTACTGCATAATAGGCACGTTCATTCCGTAGCCGTATCTCAAAACGGTTGATAATATCGGCTTCTTCCAGCGGTATCCCGAACTTGACGTACTGCTCATAGTCCTTTTCATAGATACAGAAATACACATCGGATTTCAGCGAACCAAGATAAAGGGTACGCCCCATATATTCTCTGTCGTCCTCTCTGTGCTTGATAAGCTCGCCCGACAAGTAAAACTTGTAACTTCTGGACTTTCCGATATATTCCCGTTTCCTGCATTTTTCCGCAAGCTCTGGAATATCCAAAATGCCCATATGGTCGTTGATAGCAAGGTCGATACGCTTCATCACGTCATCGTCTATGAGTGCGTCAAGGAGAAAGGACGACCAACTTCTTTGCTGTGACAGCCGGGACCTTTCGACACGTCTTCAA
>OJKD01000072.1_pt1 | contig 10189 bp, 9 predicted proteins | sample 1596511 | NCBI WGS metagenome assembly OJKD01 (sample SAMEA4350133, study PRJEB24818) | metagenome | biome: human; feature: gut; material: faeces | place: Denmark | collected 2013-09
TGGTTCTGGCCAGACACCTGGATGTATACCGCCAATACCACCGATGTCGCGTTACTCAAGCGAGCGCACAAGAAAATGGTGAAAGCGGTCGATAGCGCCTGGGAAGGGCGTGCGGACGGTCTGCCTTATAAAGATAAAAACCAGTTGGTGACGATGGCATCAATTATCGAAAAAGAAACCGCCGTTGCCAGTGAACGCGATCAGGTTGCCTCGGTATTTATCAACCGTTTACGCATTGGTATGCGCCTGCAGACCGACCCGACCGTGATTTACGGGATGGGAGAGCGTTATAATGGCAAACTTTCTCGTGCAGACCTGGAAACGCCGACAGCGTATAACACCTATACCATTACCGGTCTGCCGCCAGGTGCGATAGCGACGCCGGGGGCGGATTCGCTGAAGGCTGCTGCGCATCCGGCAAAAACGCCGTATCTCTATTTTGTGGCCGATGGTAAAGGTGGTCACACGTTTAATACCAATCTTGCCAGTCATAACAAGTCTGTGCAGGATTATCTGAAAGTGCTTAAGGAAAAAAATGCGCAGTAAGTATATCGTCATTGAGGGGCTGGAAGGCGCAGGCAAAACTACCGCGCGTAACGTGGTGGTTGAGACGCTTGAGCAACTGGGTATCCGCGACATGGTTTTCACTCGGGAACCTGGCGGTACGCAACTTGCCGAAAAGTTAAGAAGCCTGGTGCTGGATATCAAATCGGTAGGCGATGAAGTCATTACCGATAAAGCCGAAGTTCTGATGTTTTATGCCGCGCGCGTTCAACTGGTAGAAACGGTCATCAAACCTGCGCTGGCTAACGGCACCTGGGTGATTGGCGATCGCCACGATCTCTCTACTCAAGCCTATCAGGGTGGAGGACGAGGTATTGACCAACATATGCTGGCAACACTGCGTGATGCTGTTCTCGGGGATTTTCGCCCTGACTTAACGCTTTATCTTGATGTCACCCCAGAGGTCGGCTTAAAACGTGCTCGCGCCCGTGGTGAGCTGGATCGTATTGAGCAAGAGTCATTCGATTTCTTTAATCGCACCCGCGCCCGCTATCTGGAACTGGCAGCACAAGATAAAAGCATTCATACCATTGATGCCACCCAGCCGCTGGAGGCCGTGATGGATGCAATCCGCACTACCGTGACCAACTGGGTGAAGGAGTTGGACGCATGAGATGGTATCCATGGTTACGACCTGATTTCGAAAAACTGGTAGCCAGCTATCAGGCCGGAAGAGGTCACCATGCGCTACTCATTCAGGCGTTACCGGGCATGGGCGATGATGCTTTAATCTACGCCCTGAGCCGTTATTTACTCTGCCAACAACCGCAGGGCCACAAAAGTTGCGGTCACTGTCGTGGATGTCAGTTGATGCAGGCTGGCACACATCCCGATTACTACACCCTGGCTCCCGAAAAAGGGAAAAATGCGCTGGGCATTGATGCGGTACGTGAGGTCACCGAAAAGCTGAATGAGCACGCACGCTTAGGTGGTGCGAAAGTTGTCTGGGTAACCGATGCTGCCTTACTAACCGACGCCGCGGCTAACGCATTGCTGAAAACGCTTGAAGAGCCACCAGCAGAGACGTGGTTTTTCCTTGCTACCCGCGAGCCAGAACGTTTACTGGCAACATTACGTAGTCGTTGTCGGTTACATTACCTTGCGCCGCCGCCGGAACAGTACGCCGTGACCTGGCTTTCACGCGAAGTGACAATGTCACAGGATGCACTACTTGCCGCATTGCGCTTAAGCGCCGGTTCGCCTGGGGCGGCACTGGCGTTGTTTCAGGGAGATAACTGGCAGGCTCGTGAAACATTGTGTCAGGCGCTGGCATATAGCGTGCAATCGGGCGACTGGTATTCGCTGCTAGCGGCCCTTAATCATGAACAAGCTCCGGCACGTTTACACTGGCTGGCAACGTTGTTGATGGATGCGCTAAAACGCCATCATGGCGCTGCGCAGGTGACCAATGTTGATGTGCCGGGCCTGGTCGTCGAACTGGCAAACCATCTTTCTCCCTCGCGCCTGCAGGCTATACTGGGGGATGTTTGCCACATTCGTGAACAGTTAATGTCTGTCACAGGCATCAACCGCGAGCTTCTCATCACCGATCTTTTACTGCGTATTGAGCATTACCTGCAACCGGGCGTTGTGCTACCGGTTCCTCATCTTTAAGAGAGACATCATGTTTTTAGTCGACTCACACTGCCATCTCGATGGTCTGGATTATGAATCTTTGCATAAGGACGTGGATGACGTTCTGGCGAAAGCCGCCGCACGCGATGTGAAATTTTGTCTGGCAGTCGCCACAACATTACCGGGTTATTTACACATGCGGGATCTGGTAGGCGAACGCGACAACGTCGTATTTTCTTGTGGCGTGCACCCACTCAACCAGAATGATCCCTACGATGTAGAAGATTTACGTCGTCTGGCGGCAGAAGAGGGCGTTGTAGCGCTGGGTGAAACCGGGCTGGATTATTATTACACGCCGGAAACTAAAGTACGTCAGCAAGAGTCCTTCATCCATCATATCCAGATTGGTCGTGAACTGAACAAGCCGGTTATCGTCCACACCCGTGACGCCCGCGCCGATACGCTGGCAATTCTGCGCGAAGAAAAAGTGACGGATTGCGGTGGCGTACTACACTGTTTTACAGAGGACAGAGAAACGGCGGGTAAATTACTGGATCTCGGATTTTACATCTCCTTTTCCGGCATTGTGACCTTCCGTAATGCGGAGCAACTGCGCGATGCTGCGCGTTATGTCCCCCTGGATCGGTTACTGGTGGAAACTGACTCACCTTACCTTACACCAGTACCGCATCGAGGAAAAGAGAATCAACCTGCGATGGTTCGTGACGTTGCAGAATACATGGCTGTGTTGAAAGGTGTTGCCGTTGAAGAACTGGCGCAGGTAACCACCGATAACTTCGCCCGTCTGTTTCACATCGACGCTTCCCGCCTTCAATCCATCCGTTGAATGAGTTTTTTTAAAGCTCGTAATTAATGGCTAAAACGAGTAAAGTTCACCGCCGAAAATCGGGCGGTGAATAACCACGTTTGAAATATTGTGACATATGTTTTGTCAAAATGTGCAACTTCTCCAATGATCTGAAGTTGAAACGTGATAGCCGTCAAACAAATTGGCACTGAATTATTTTACTCTGTGTAATAAATAAAGGGCGCTTAGATGCCCTGTACACGGCGAGGCTCTCCCCCCTTGCCACGCGTGAGAACGTAAAAAAAGCACCCATACTCAGGAGCACTCTCAATTATGTTTAAGAATGCATTTGCTAACCTGCAAAAGGTCGGTAAATCGCTGATGCTGCCGGTATCCGTACTGCCTATCGCAGGTATTCTGCTGGGCGTCGGTTCCGCGAATTTCAGCTGGCTGCCCGCCGTTGTATCGCATGTTATGGCAGAAGCAGGCGGTTCCGTCTTTGCAAACATGCCACTGATTTTTGCGATCGGTGTCGCCCTCGGCTTTACCAATAACGATGGCGTATCCGCGCTGGCCGCAGTTGTTGCCTATGGCATTATGGTTAAAACCATGGCCGTGGTTGCGCCACTGGTACTGCATTTACCTGCTGAAGAAATCGCCTCTAAACACCTGGCGGATACTGGCGTACTCGGAGGGATTATCTCCGGTGCGATTGCAGCGTATATGTTTAACCGTTTCTACCGTATTAAGCTGCCTGAGTATCTTGGCTTCTTTGCCGGTAAACGCTTTGTGCCGATCATTTCAGGCCTGGCTGCCATCTTTACTGGCGTTGTGCTGTCCTTCATTTGGCCGCCGATTGGTTCTGCAATCCAGACCTTCTCTCAGTGGGCTGCTTACCAGAACCCGGTAGTTGCGTTTGGCATTTACGGTTTCATCGAACGTTGCCTGGTACCGTTTGGTCTGCACCACATCTGGAACGTACCTTTCCAGATGCAGATTGGTGAATACACCAACGCAGCAGGTCAGGTTTTCCACGGCGACATTCCGCGTTATATGGCGGGTGACCCGACTGCGGGTAAACTGTCTGGTGGCTTCCTGTTCAAAATGTACGGTCTGCCAGCTGCCGCAATTGCTATCTGGCACTCTGCTAAACCAGAAAACCGCGCGAAAGTGGGCGGTATTATGATCTCCGCGGCGCTGACCTCGTTCCTGACCGGTATCACCGAGCCGATCGAGTTCTCCTTCATGTTCGTTGCGCCGATCCTGTACATCATCCACGCGATTCTGGCAGGCCTGGCATTCCCAATCTGTATTCTTCTGGGGATGCGTGACGGTACGTCGTTCTCGCACGGTCTGATCGACTTCATCGTTCTGTCTGGTAACAGCAGCAAACTGTGGCTGTTCCCGATCGTCGGTATCGGTTATGCCATTGTTTACTACACCATCTTCCGCGTGCTGATTAAAGCACTGGATCTGAAAACGCCGGGTCGTGAAGACGCGACTGAAGACGCAAAAGCGACAGGTACCAGCGAAATGGCACCGGCTCTGGTTGCTGCATTTGGTGGTAAAGAAAACATTACTAACCTCGACGCATGTATTACCCGTCTGCGCGTCAGCGTTGCTGATGTGTCTAAAGTGGATCAGGCTGGCCTGAAGAAACTGGGCGCAGCGGGCGTAGTGGTTGCTGGTTCTGGTGTTCAGGCGATTTTCGGTACTAAATCCGATAACCTGAAAACCGAGATGGATGAGTACATCCGTAACCACTAATCCGTAAGACGTTGGGGAGACTAAGGCAGCCAGATGGCTGCCTTTTTTACAGGTGTTATTCAGAACTGATACGTGCCGGTAATGCTGAAATTACGCGGTGCGCCGTAGACGATAGAACCTTCCACGTTGGTATCGTAGGTTTTGTCGAACAGGTTATTGACATTCCCCTGTAACGAGAAGTTTTTCGTCACCTGGTAGCGGGTGAAGAGATCCACCAGCGCGTAGCTACCTTGCTCGGCGCGGAAGGTGCCATACGGCGTCACGGTGTCGGTATACACGCGATTTTGCCAGTTAACACCACCGCCGACCGTCAACTCTGGCATGACAGGCAACCGATAGCTGGTGAACATTTTAACCGTGGTGCGTGGCAGATTAGGATTAACGGCGTTTCCTTCGTTATCCTCTGCAATATAGCGCGTTGCGCCAAACGTCAGCTGCCAGTTGTCGGTAATTGCGCCGTTGAGTTCAAATTCCACACCTTTACTGACTGTCCCATCCACCGCTTTATAGGCGGTTTCGCCGTTGCTGCCGGGGATAGGTGTACCGGTGGACTGAGCGACATTATCCTGCTCAATACGGAAGATGGCTAACGTGGTGGTCAGACGGCTATTCATCCAGTCCGATTTCAGACCCAGCTCGTAGTTGTTACCGGTGATTGGAGCCAGATATTTGCCTGAACTGTCACGATCATTTTGCGGCTGGAAAATAGAGGTATAGCTGGCGTAGGTCGACCAGTTGTCATTGATGTCAAACACCAGACCAGCGTAAGGCGTGGTGTGGTTTTTCTCCATGCTGTAAGTCAGCGTATCAACCCGCCAGTTGGTATAACGTGCGCCGAGGATCAGATGCAGCGGATCGGCAAGGGTGACACGAGTGGCAGCATATAACGATTTCATATGTGTGGTATCGTCCTGCGCCAGGCTCTGTGGTGACCAGTCGGTTTGTGGGAAATTGCCATTAAAGTTGTAGAAACTGCCAATTTCATCCGGGAAGATGTTGGCCCATGAACTGAAGTAACGATTGTTTTGTTTGCTGTAACTGCCACCAAACATTAGATTGTGCTGACGACCAAACAATTCATAACTACCGTCAGCGAACAAATCCAGCGCATCAACTTTACGTTTGCCACTGTTCCAACCGGTGCCGCCGACATAATCAAAGCCAGGTCCATAATTACTGTATGGCCCAACCAGCATACCATCCGCTTTGTTTACATAGGCATCGACATACATCATTTTGCTGTCAAATTCGACTTCAGAGTGGGTGGCATTCAGCGTCGCTTGCCAGGTATCAGCAAACCGCTGCTTCAGGGTCATAAAGACCTTGTTGATCTCTTTATCGTTGTACGCCCAGTCAGGTGCGGTACTGCGTGCGCGATCGTAACTGTTGCTGCTGCCATCAGTATTCCAGCGCGGTAAACCACCCCAGGTTGGGCTATTAACATCAATACGCTGATATTCGTAACCGGCTGAAAGCATCGTAAGATCGCCTAAATCAGCATCGACAATGCCGGAGAAGAAGGTCTTTTCACTGTTGTAGCGGTCCAGCCATGAGTCGTTATTCTGGTAGCCGCCGACAATTCGTGCGCGGATTTTACCGTCTTCGGTGAGTGGGCTTTGTAAATCCGCCACATACCGTTCTTTGTTCCAGCTACCGTATTCCGCCGAGACATCGCCTTTAAATTCACGACTGGTCGCGTGTTTTCGAACCATATTAATTGCCGCAGATGGATTACCCGTCCCGGTCATGAGTCCTGTCGCGCCACGCACTACTTCTACGCGTTCAAAGAGTGCCATATCAGAAAGTGCGTCGCCCAGATTCCAGCGCGATTCAAAATAGGTGGGGATACCATCAACCATATAGTTATCGATCTGGAATCCGCGGGAATAATAAAGAGCACGATCGGAATCCGCCTGACTTTTGCTGATCCCCAGCGTGTTTTCCATCACTTCGCCCAGCGTTTGTAACTGCTGATCTTCCATCCGCTGCTGGCTAACAATAGTGACCGACTGAGGAATATCACGTTGAGTCATCTGCATTTTGGTACCCGCAGAGGTAGACGTTACGCTGTAATCATTTTCGCCATCATCTGGAGCTGTGGCTGAACCCTCAACAATCACCGTTTCTTCAGTGGCTGGTGCAGCAAAAGCGGCGGAAGGTAATAGTGCCAGTGCTATGCAACCGGCAAGGAGTGACGGTTTGATGATGGCTTGATGTTGATTATCCCTGTTAAATTGTGTCGAAAGCATTTGAAATCTCTTGGTTTATGTTGGCGTCAGGCTCATGCCGAAGCAGGGTGATGAGCGGTTATATTTAGTGTGCGAATAATTTTTGTGTGTAAATGCAAATGAGAAATATACGCATTCATATTTGGAGTGTAAACCAAACAGAGAATGTCTTTTCAGCGCATTCGCAGGCAGAAATGGGAATAATGGCGATATATACGGCAGCAAAACGATTTTTTGCTTAAGAAATCGTGAGTTAAGGTTGAAAGAGCAGGTTTAACTCGACCATACTCTATACTCGCAGTGTGGCGCGGCGTAGCATGGCGCAACGCATGGCTATTTGAAAAAGGAAAATGTCGTGGCAGAAGAAACTATATTCAGCAAAATTATTCGTCGTGAGATCCCCTCCGATATCGTCTACCAGGATGATCTGGTAACGGCGTTTCGCGATATTTCGCCGCAAGCGCCAACGCATATTCTGATCATTCCGAATATCCTCATTCCGACTGTGAACGACGTGTCAGCTGAGCATGAGCAGGCGCTGGGACGCATGATCACCGTAGCGGCAAAAATTGCTGAGCAAGAAGGTATTGCCGAAGATGGCTATCGTCTGATCATGAACACCAACCGCCATGGCGGACAAGAGGTTTACCACATCCATATGCATTTGTTGGGTGGCTGTCCGCTGGGACCAATGCTGGCGCATAAAGGTCTGTAACGATGAGAAAAGGATGCTTTGGGCTGATGTCTCTGGCGTTGTTAGTGCTGGTGGGCTGTCGTTCACATCCGGAAATTCCGGTGAATGATGAGCAATCGCTGGTGATGGAGTCATCTTTATTGGCTGCGGGCATCAGTGCAGAAAAGCCCGTCCTTTCGACATCTGATATTCAACCTTCAGCATCCTCAACGCTTTATAACGAAAGGCAAGAACCCGTTACCGTTCATTATCGTTTTTACTGGTATGACGCCAGAGGGCTGGAGATGCATCCTCTGGAAAGGCCACGCAGCGTTACCATTCCCGCACATTCGGCGGTAACGCTGTACGGCAGCGCCAATTTTCTGGGGGCGCACAAAGTCAGACTTTATCTATATTTGTAAGGGGTGAATCTTGATGACAAAAATGAGTCGCTACGCCTTGATTACCGCGCTGGCGATGTTTCTCGCCGGGTGTGTGGGGCAACGTGAACCTGCACCGGTAGAAGAAGTGAAACCAGCGCCGGAACAACCAGCCGAGCCACAACAGCCTGTCCCCACAGTGCCCTCGGTGCCGACGATCCCGCAGCAGCCAGGCCCAATTGAGCACGAAGATCAAACTGCACCGCCTGCGCCGCATATTCGCCATTATGACTGGAATGGCGCAATGCAGCCGATGGTCAGTAAGATGCTTGGGGCTGACGGCGTGACTGCGGGTAGCGTCCTGCTGGTTGATAGCGTTAACAACCGTACTAACGGTTCGTTGAATGCCGCAGAAGCGACCGAAACGCTGCGAAATGCGCTGGCTAATAACGGTAAATTTACCCTGGTTTCCGCCCAGCAGCTGTCGATGGCTAAGCAACAATTAGGTTTGTCGCCGCAGGACAGTTTAGGCACCCGTAGTAAAGCCATAGGCATTGCCCGCAATGTTGGCGCTCATTACGTGCTGTACTCCAGCGCCTCTGGCAACGTTAACGCTCCGACCCTACAAATGCAGCTGATGCTGGTGCAGACGGGCGAAATTATCTGGTCAGGTAAAGGTGCCGTTTCGCAGCAATAATCCCCTCACGCGCGACGAATTGCTGTCGCGCTTTTTTCCGCAGTTTCATCCCGTCACGACGTTTAATAGTGGGCTTAGTGGCGGGAGTTTTCTCATTGAACATCAGGGCCAGCGTTTTGTTGTGCGTCAGCCGCACGATCCTGATGCGCCGCAGTCCGCGTTCTTGCGCCAGTATCGGGCTTTATCACAACTACCCGCATGCATTGCACCGAAGCCGCATTTATATCTCTGTGACTGGATGGTGGTCGACTATCTGCCCGGCGAGGTAAAAACGTATTTGCCGGATACCAACGAACTGGCAGGCTTGCTGTATTATCTACATCAACAACCGCGTTTTGGCTGGCGAATAACGCTGTTGCCGTTACTGGAACTGTACTGGCAGCAAAGCGATCCGGCGCGGCGGACAGTGGGTTGGCTGCGAATGTTAAAACGTCTGCGCAAAGCGCGGGAACCACGGCCTTTACGCTTAAGTCCATTGCATATGGATGTCCACGCCGGAAATTTAGTGCATAGCGCGTCAGGGTTAAAACTCATCGACTGGGAGTATGCCGGAGATGGTGATATCGCGCTGGAACTGGCGGCGGTGTGGGTGGAAAATACTGAACAGCACCGGCAATTGGTCAATGACTATGCCACTCGCGCGAAGATTTATCCGGCGCAATTATGGCGTCAGGTCAGGCGATGGTTTCCCTGGCTGCTGATGCTCAAAGCAGGGTGGTTTGAGTACCGCTGGCGACAAACCGGCGATCAACAATTTATCAGGCTGGCCGATGACACCTGGCGGCAGCTATTAATAAAACAATAAGGAGAGCAGTGTGGGTCCAGTAATGTTGGATGTCGAAGGTTACGAACTGGACGCGGAAGAGCGTGAAATACTGGCGCATCCGCTGGTGGGAGGGCTGATTCTCTTTACGCGAAACTATCATGATCCTGCCCAGTTACGTGAACTGGTGCGCCAGATCCGCGCAGCATCGCGCAATCATCTGGTGGTGGCGGTAGATCAGGAAGGTGGACGCGTGCAGCGTTTTCGTGAAGGTTTTACCCGCTTGCCAGCGGCACAATCATTCGCTGCGCTGTTGGGAATGGAAGAAGGCGGAAAACTGGCGCAAGAGGCAGGTTGGTTGATGGCCAGCGAAATGATTGCTATGGATATTGATATCAGCTTTGCGCCAGTGCTGGACGTCGGGCATATCAGCGCGGCGATTGGCGAGCGTTCTTATCATGCCGATCCACAAAAAGCCCTGGCAATTGCCAGCCGTTTTATTGATGGTATGCATGAAGCGGGAATGAAAACTACCGGGAAACACTTCCCAGGTCACGGTGCAGTAACGGCAGACTCACACAAAGAAACACCGTGCGACCCACGTCCGCAAGCGGAGATTCGCGCTAAAGATATGTCGGTCTTCAGTTCCTTAATCCGCGAAAATAAACTCGACGCCATTATGCCTGCGCATGTGATCTACAGTGATGTTGATCCGCGTCCGGCGAGCGGTTCTC
>OJKD01000077.1_pt1 | contig 9828 bp, 11 predicted proteins | sample 1596511 | NCBI WGS metagenome assembly OJKD01 (sample SAMEA4350133, study PRJEB24818) | metagenome | biome: human; feature: gut; material: faeces | place: Denmark | collected 2013-09
ATGATTTTTCATATTCTTGTTAACCAGGTGTTGCCATGTCTCATACAATCCGTGATAAACAGAAACTGAAAGCGCGTGCCAGTAAGATTCAGGGCCAGGTCGTGGCGCTCAAGAAAATGCTCGACGAACCGCATGAATGCGCTGCAGTTTTACAACAGATTGCTGCTATCCGTGGCGCGGTAAACGGTCTGATGCGGGAAGTGATTAAAGGCCATCTGACGGAACACATCGTTCACCAGGGGGATGAGCTAAAACGTGAAGAAGATCTGGATGTCGTTCTGAAGGTGCTGGATTCTTATATCAAATAATTTCACAACGTTATTGTAATACCGCCGTTTTTCCCCGTTTACAACGCGTGCGCTGGACATTACCATCCTCCTCTGCGATTTATTATCGCAACCTAACGACTCGGGGTGCCCTTCTTTGTGAAGGCTGAGAAATACCCGTATCACCTGATCTGGATAATGCCAGCGTAGGGGGCCAAAATAGTCTTGAAAATTATGTGGTTGTATCTCTTTTTGACCATAAATCATGCTGTTAAGGTACAAAAAGGGGTCGTTTATGAGGTCAAGAACTCTCCCATACACATTTCAGCGAAACGGTAATTACTATCTACAAATCCGGCTTTCGGATGGTCGGATATACAAAAAATCACTTTTTACTGACAGTTATCGTGAAGCATCGGCGTTGATGATTGGCCTTACTCCGTACATTCCTTTCGTTAAATCACTCGCTACTCCGTTGCCGCAATTTAATAAGTTTGTTTCAAACTTGATCGCTTCGTCACGTAACGTAATGATTCCATTGCCATTCCCTCAGCAATTGAACAATATTTCTAAAGAAGTTTTGCAGCTTCAACCACCAGCCAAACCGGAAAAGGTGCTAACACTTGCTGATGGGTGGGCTATGTACAAGGAGGAAAGAGGTCGAAATTGGACAAAATCGATCTCAATGGCAAATGAGCGTTATATGGAGGTATTGCTTGTTGTCTTGGGAAAAGAAACAGAGGTAACGGCAATCACCAAACAAGATATTAAGCGAGTAATGGAAACTGTCGAAAACTTACCAAAGCGTGTAGTGCAACCGTATAGGTCAATGACTATTCAGCAACTAATCGAATGTGATGATGTGCTGCCAGAGGATTTAGTTGGTGCTGAGGCTGTACATAAGCACCTTAAAATCTACAAATCGTTATTCAAAACATTTCTGACTGAAAGCAAAGATATTCTATCTAAATCTCCGACTGATGGAATAGTAGCGGCACCATCTAAAGCTAGGTTTGGTGCATACAGTGCAGCAGAAATGAAAAAATTTGTAGGATGGGCACTAAAGCAGCCTGATGGATGGCAGAAGTGGATCACTTTGTTGTTGGCGTACACAGGAGCCAGAAGAGGTGAGATTGCTAAACTGGAGAAGTCGCAGATCAAATTTGATGAGGATAGCCAGCGGTATTATCTCCTGATCGAGGAAGGAAAGCTGGGTAAAACTGAGAATGCTACAAGACAGGTAGTGATTCATCCCAAACTGATTGAGTGGGGGTTTCTGGATTTTGTTAACCGCCAATGGAAAGAGAAAATCTTTTCGGAAGTCTCAGGTCGAAATATGTCAAAGATAGGTAAAGTTCTTTCAGATGTTCGTGATCAGCTTGATATTCCTTATCTTGATGATTATGGGCAGCGGCGCTTGGTGCATAGTTTCCGGCATACGATGATTTCAACTTGTTTAGCTGGTTGGGTTGATAACTAAGCGCATTTGAAACAAGTGGTTGGCCACGAGAAAAGCGGAGCAGGGATCACACAGCGATATTTGCACACATTTCCACTAAATTCAGTTTGTTACGTTATTGACGGACTGTGTTGGGCATAATACGGATTAGTTTCTATCCATTTGTGATGGTGATCAAAAAGTCTTTAGGATTGTCTTGAAAAATAGCAGGGGGTTATTCATATATTTTTACTAAGGAAGGATAAGTTATGGCTAACTGTGAAGATGAACATCGTTACTGGAATTTTTTTGAACATCTGCCTGATGATCAGGAGGAGTAGGAAGACATAAATGCTGCGGTTGTGCTTATGAAAGAGGATACCAAGCAGGAACCAGAGATATGAGCCCCTCATATTGATTTAGATTCCCTTCCTGAAAGCCAAGTAGGGAATTGTCGGCACAAGAGTCTCCTGCTGCCTATGCTCAAGGCTTTCTTGACGGTATCTCATCGTAATATTGGAACAAGCAATTTTTAATGTAATATTTATCAAGGAGATGGGATGGCAATTCGAAGAATCGCTTACGCATATTATGATCCGGACTGGATTAAAGGCGAGCATACGCTCCTTGCTCTCAAAAGAAATACCGTTGAGCCTTTGGCTTACTCGCTATATATGAAAGGGTATCTTTTCTGTCCATCTTGCTATGAACATATCACCCGAGTACCTGCTGATCCCGATAAGGGGATTACTACGAACGGCGTTCCTGCTTATTATAAACATCTTAAAGATGATAATGCACCTTTTTGTAGCTTAAGATGCGGACCCATTCAGTACAAAAAATATTCATCTCAGGAAGATGCAAAAAAAGCAGTTGAAGACGAGGAGCTTATCGTCATAAGCGGTTTTCTTGAATCCCGTCCAGATAATAATCCCAGAATAGATTCTGAAAATGAATCAATACCTATTGATTCACATTTTGAGAGAAAAAATGGGAAAGAGGTTTCATTGCCTATTTCACGCCATAATGGCGAATCTTTCAAGGTTCCCAGTCAGGTAACAAGTGTACAATCCCTATGCGTTAATTTTGATCATAATTATTATCGAGAGATCTACCTTGTTGATGAGGATAGTAGAGCTAAACGTTATAGGTTGTGTGACTCATTAAAAGAAATCAATGATATAGAAAAGGGTAGTACAGAGCCATCATTCTATTTTGGTGAGTTTTGGAAGATTCAGCGGTTTTCAGGTCACAGCAATGTTTGGTTGAAGATCAAGCAAGGAGCGCCATTTAAAGATTTTAGAATAAGGATTACTAATGATACTGCTGATGGGAGAGGCTTTTTTAATGAAAAAAACCTTGGTCGGCTGGTTATTTTTTATAGCAAAGTCAATGCGGTTGGGATGGGATATATGACTCCTCAGCTTGGATGGGGGGAAGTTGCTCTGTTACCCGCTAAGTATGATGAGTTTCTAATTAAAGATTATATGCTATCGCATAAAATTGAATAATAGTTTTGGGATATTTATGATTGAATCTCTTAAAATTGCTACCCACTGATAACACAGTGTTTTTAAGCACAAAGCTGAGCGATATGCTGGCTACTAGGACCTGTCAGGATTATGAGACTTGTCGAGCACGACAAAAGCAAGGTATCGAGAAAGCAAAAGCTGCTGGTATGTATGTTTGTAAAGCTAAGGATAAAAGGGCGCGGGAAGTTGTCAAATCATTACTCAGTGCAGGGCACAAACCCGCGAAAGTGATGGAACTGGCTGGCGTATCGCACGTCACTTTTTACTGCATCAAGAAGAAGGATATGGCGTGATTGCTCACGCCTGATATTAAACCTCAGAACACAAACTAAGCGTATAGATAGCAGTCTGTCCGTCGTTGTTAGTCGGACGCATAACGAAAATAGGCTGACTCCCATTATCAATGTATGTGACTGCAACCCCTCCATCAGGTGTGGCATACATTTTTGCGATGCTTTTTTGACCTATAAAATCAAGTCTCCAAGTCTTACCACCAAGATGTATGGTCATTTTTTTATCTTGTATATCAAAAGTTGAATCTACAGAAACTTTCTGGCTTCCCGAGTCAATATGACCTTCCTGTATTGCTTTACAGGAAAAGGTTGTGGCGTGGCCGAACACTGGAAGTAACAAAGCGGCAAGAACTAGTTTTTTCATTTGTCTCCCTTGATGTGTCAAATGGATGGTGATGCTAATAATACATCATTGATTCAAAATGTCACGATTAGTGCGTGGTCAATTGGTGCGTCAAATTGCATCTTTGTTCCATGCGAAAGAATCTGAGATACCTTTTTGGACAACGAGTAAAAGAGTTCCGTATAGCTATTGGCTTAAGCCAAGAGGCCTTTGCAGATCGGTGTGGTTTTGCACGTAGTTATATGAGTCGAATTGAGCGTGGTTGCTCTAATGCATCTCTTGATGCAATTGAGGTTCTGGCTGACGCTTTGCGTATTGAGCCTTGGCAGTTACTAGCTTCTGATTCAAGGAAACCTGATGATCAGGAAGTACTTGTTCCTTATGCTGCAGATGGGTCGTGTTTTCACCCAGGATTGGCAAGTACTCGCGATGGTTCGTTTAGAGTAGGGGAAAAATCAGCTCAGAAACGTTTTAGTTCGTTCAATGAAGCTCTCGAATACCTTCGTGGTATGGAAACTGCGAAGTGGCGTAGGCCTAATGCTAGTGGTAATTGGGGAATTGTATCTGCGGTTAAATGGGATCGACTGAATCAATAATATATCAGTAATTTGGGATCACTCCACAAGGCAATAAGTGACATAATGGTGATTATCTGAGGGGAATACAAGCGAGCATCTAGGCTCCATTGCAAGAACCGCTCAACGCTGAGATCAGCAAGCCCCGATTTCTGCTGACCGTCCCTGTCAAATATCAGGAGGCATTACGCCACCAGCTCTTTCTTGATACGTTGCACTGTCTGTGTGCTGACACTGAAATCTTTTGCTACGCTCCGAATTGAGCCACCATTCGCGAGAGCGGCAGCAATTCCCGCTCGATCAATTGCTTTTCCATTACCACGTTTTGCTATACGTCCAGCGGCCTTGGCTGCGGCGATCCCTTCACGTTGACGCTCAAGCATCATTTCACGTTCCATTTGTGCCACTGCTGCAAGAACTGTGAGCATCATATTCCCTGCGGGAGAGTTCTTTCCTGTCTTAAAGTCTTCTTTATGGAAATGCACAGACACGCCGCGCTTTGTTAATTGCTCTACAGTTGCCAAAAGGTCGGCTGTATTACGACAAAGGCGATCAATACTATGGACGTGTAACACGTCACCCTCCCGCACATAGTTCATCATTGCCTCAAACTGTGGGCGCTGAGTGTTCTTGCCTGACGCTTTATCTTCAAAGACTTTATCAAGAGTTACTCCTGCTAATTGACGGTCTGTGTTTTGTTGCACAGTCGATACCCTAATGTATCCAATATTAGCCATCTTCTTTTTTCTTCTGTATTGATTTGTATGTAGTGATTATTGAGCGTGTTGATTAGGTGTGTAAAGTACTTTTTTCACTACGAAATTCGAAGTTTTTTAGTGTGGTGATTTAGCCTGCCTTATCACTACACTTCTTGCATGAGAATCATGTAGTTACATTTTGGTAAAATTAGCAAGCTATTAAATTGTGTGTTTATTTTGAAAAAATAATTTTTGTTGCATTAAAGAAAACTTGTTCAACAAATAATAGGTTGATTTTTGATCAACAATTTCTGATAGTGCTCTGTAAGCCGCATTACACAAGGCGCAGCGAAAGTGATGTAAAAGTGAAGAAAGCTAACATTGCACTTTTAAGCTACTTTTCATTGAATTTTTTAGTATGGAATTACACAGGGAATAGAGAGCATTATTCTATGATTTACACAGGGTAAGTGCTATGTGATAAATGGATGTAACGGAAGGCTAAAATTTACTTAGGGTAAAAGGGGAAATAACACAATTGGAAGTGGTTGCCTAACCGTTGGAAGTGGTCTCCGGTTTACCTTAGGTAATGAGTTCCACCAATAATATAATTAAATAATATTCTTTATACTATATATATGATCTTTTGCCTTCCGGCGTTAGCTTCACTCCCTGGCAAGCAGCCTTACTCCGCTACCTTTCGGGCTTCGTGGCTGGCCCGTTCCGCTCACACCGAAAGCAAAGCGTTACTTTCTTCGTGTAACTATCGTTGGCGGTAACGCCCACGAAGGAATACTATTGCGCTGTGCGCAGTAAGAGTAATCACCTAACCAATCATCTGATTGCTTACGTGTTAACTATCTCTAACTCTTAATTACCCTCCTACATTTAATAACTCTGTTATTCTCTGTAGTTGTGTAATTACTCGAAGAGAGAGCGGCTAAAGCTCAATTACACTCTGCTTTCCTCGTGTAATTTCACTAAGCCTCAATACAATTTCACTTCCTACATTCTGTAGTCGTGTAATTGTTTTCGGTGGAAAAGCCAGAGGCGACACCGAAAGAGAATTCTGATCTTATTAATCTTATCTATCTTAGTTAATCTTCTTACTTATCTTACTTACTTTATCTACTTTATTATTAATAATAGCTTTATAAGCTCTCAGTGTAGCTCTCTGACGCAAGAAACAGAGTTCAGGAAGGGAATCACCTTAGAAAAGTGTTCTTTGCGTCATAATGTGTTTTATGAAGGATTCAGAGGTGTTTCATAACAGAGATGTATAGAGGATACTTTAGATAATTAAAAATAAGGGGGCTAAATGATTCTCTAACAGCATTAAGCAGGGTAGAGAATGGAAACGCATTGCCTACATATATAAACTCACTACAGGGCTTTACAGAGCGTTTTATAAAGTAACTAATCTAAGAACTCTCTGTTTTATATCTATCATCATCTAACAAATACAAAATAAGCCACTTAAATAAGCCTCTGGTGAGCTAAACAGCCATTACATAAGGGAATGTATTGCTTTTATCAAAACCTCGTTAGAACGCGTTTTAGCTGGTAATGAAGAATAGCACTACACAGGAGAGCACGAATCAATAAGAAAAAATGTAAGTGCATGAAAAAGATCGGATTTTTTATGGATAGATATTGACAAATGTTTATTTATATGTAATAATAGGTACTAGAAGGACAGAAAAATATTCTTCTCTAAATAATCAAAATCAATGCACTTTGAAGCCGTCAGGCTTGCAAGGTGTTTTTCTTTTAACTGAATAAGGAGTTTTTTATGAAATGGTTTACACCGGAACACGTCGTGGAGGCATTTAAAAAAGGTGAGCTAACACGACATCAAGTAGTAATGAATCGTAATATGGCAAGGAGTCGAGGTTATCCAGAGCGTGAAAAATGCTTTGACGATGCACTCAAGATTATTGATGAACTGCGTAAGGCAGAAGCAGAGAAAGAATAATAACAGGAGAGGAGAAAACCAAATGAATATTAATTTTGATTCTGCAACTTATAACGCGTTGTTAAATCGCGCAAAGGCAGAAGGGAAATCAATTCCAAAACTTGTTAATGAACTACTAATTACAGTCCTTACAAAGGAGGAACTAAATGATCAAAAATATCAAAACAATTTCCGAAGCGAAAGCCAAATGTCTAAATCAGAAAGATGGCAAACAAAAATATGTAGTTGTTGAGCAATGGTTGAAGATGTTTAAAAAATGGTACTCACCATCTGGTAATGAATACACCGCTACACTGCCAGCCGTTGAAATCTATAGCTATATAGCTGGATTCAATGAACAAGGGCAAGAATGTTACGCTACTCAAAAAACATTAGCTAATATTGGAATGGTTAGTGATCGTCAGGTACGCAATATTATAAATATGTTTGTTGATATGGGAGTTCTTTCTGTAGAGGCACGCCACGGTCAAACATCACTCTATAAAGCATTACCCTTTACAGATGCACATATTACAGCACCAGGAGAAGCGAAAGCCTCTGTAAATGCAGAAAAGCCACAGACAGAGCAAGTATCTACTGTTAAAGCTGTTCCTGAACAGCTTCCCCCTACGGAAGATAAAAAAACACTAGAAACAACACGTTCTATTCAGCAGGAAAAAACAGAGCTTCCTTGGGGCGGTGTCACTATTTGCAAACCGAATGGACAGCCAACAGAAGCAGCCCTTGAGTGGGCTTTAGCTGAAACGCAGGGCGATAACATAGAGGCATACAGGCTAATTTCAATAGTGGTTTCTGAATTTACAGGAAGAGAACATATATACACGATACCTGAGACAGAAGAGGACGATTTTGACATTACATTTTAATAAGGAGGACTATGATCCAATATTTAGTAAAAAATCAAGTAGACCGCATTCAGTGTAACGACACCGGAAAACGCACCTACGAAACGCTTGCTTACCTCTATAAAGGAAAGCCAACACTGCTAAAATATAGCGATGTGTTACATCGAGCAGGTTGCTCTGAGTCAGGTTTAAATTTCTGGCTGAAACAGCTATCAAATTTCGGTGTTATTGAAATGAAAGAGCTGTCTTTTTCTACATTTAACCTCAAGAAGTTATAGAAAATAGAATTCATCTATTCCACGCTCTAATTCTATTTCTCTGTTTAATATAAAAGGAAAACATTATTATGGTAATAGCTATGTGGTGGTTGTTGTTTTTTATGCTCGTAGAAACATATGCAAGTAAGTCTGGAAAACAAAAGTAATATATTGATGATTTGTTTTTTATAACTTCGTGGTGTCAAGTCCGGCAGCTTTGAGTCGCTAGGTAAGATTTCTCATTTTGCTGAACTCTGTACCAAAGCTGGCTTTAAGTCCTACACCTTCGCAAAACTCTTTTGCCGTGACGTTTTTCAGATGGTCAACATATTTGGTCATCTGGAGGTGCATTTCCATCGTTTGGCTATTTCGTGATGCGCTGCTAATGGCTTGCTTAATGTTCTCGTAGATCTGGGTTCTGTCATTGTTTATCCCACCTATCAAATTTAGAAAAATAATATTAATTAGCTAATTAATATAATCAATGGTTTTCACCATCTGAATGATAGTCGCTAATTGTTTCTTTTTCATTCCTTCTATGGGGTACAAAATGGGGTACACAGAGAAGAAGCAATTAATGGAGGCGAGCTTGCATCTGCAAGCCACTTCCCCTAAGCTGGCACAAAATATAGAGATTCAACCAAACGACTCGGGGTGCCCTTCTGCGTGAAGGCTGAGAAATACCCGTATCACCTGATCTGGATAATGCCAGCGTAGGGAAGTCACGGACCACCAGGTCATTGCTTCTTCACGTTATGGCAGGAGCAAACTATGCAAGTCGACCTGCTGAGTTCAGCGCAATCTGCGCACGCGTTACACCTTTTTCACCAACATTCCCCTCTTGTGCACTGCATGACCAACGATGTGGTGCAAACTTTTACTGCCAATACCTTGCTGGCGCTCGGCGCATCGCCAGCGATGGTTATCGAAACCGAAGAGGCCAGTCAGTTTGCGGCTATCGCCAGTGCCTTGTTGATTAACGTTGGCACGCTGACGCAGCCACGAGCGCAAGCGATGAGTGCTGCCGTTGAGCAAGCAACACGATCACAAACGCCCTGGACGCTTGATCCGGTTGCGGTTGGTGCGCTCGATTATCGCCGCCGTTTTTGTGTGGAACTTCTGTCCCATAAGCCAACCGCCATACGTGGTAATGCTTCGGAAATCATGGCATTAGCTGGCGTTGCTAATGGTGGACGGGGAGTGGATACCACTGACGCCGCAGCTAATGCGATACCCGCTGCACAAACACTGGCACGGGAAACTGGCGCAATCGTCGTGGTCACTGGCGAGGTGGATTATGTTACCGATGGTCGTCGCACCGTTGGCATTCACGGTGGCGATCCGCTAATGACCAAAGTGGTAGGAACTGGCTGTGCACTATCGGCGGTTGTCGCTGCCTGTTGTGCGCTACCAGGCGATACGCTGGAAAATATCGCATCTGCCTGTCACTGGATGAAACAAGCCGGAGAACGCGCAGTTGCCAGAAGCGAGGGGCCAGGCAGTTTTGTTCCACATTTCCTTGATGCGCTCTGGCAATTGACGCAGGAGGTGCAGGCATGAAACGAATTAACGCTCTGACGATTGCCGGTACTGATCCGAGTGGTGG
>OJKD01000084.1_pt1 | contig 9584 bp, 15 predicted proteins | sample 1596511 | NCBI WGS metagenome assembly OJKD01 (sample SAMEA4350133, study PRJEB24818) | metagenome | biome: human; feature: gut; material: faeces | place: Denmark | collected 2013-09
ACGCGATTTCGATGATTTACGCGATCAGCGGCCCGCTCATTGCCATGATACTTTTCATCATGCCTACGCTGTCAACGTATCTCATCCCGGCGCTTAAACCCTGGCGTTCCATCGGAAATCTGATTACGCTGATCGTGGGTATCCTGTGCGTATCGGTAATGTTCTTTAGCTAATATCAGTTGTGGATGGTTCAAAATTGCTACAATTTTGAACCATTCCATTTTTCATAATATTCATTTGTTATTATTCCACCCTATCACTTCTCTCGTCATATCCTAGTATTATCAGTTAGTTAAACACACAAAGAGATCTGAACATCTTAAATAAGACTATTTAAGATGCATAACTTAGATTCGCAAGATATCTTCTGGTCATTCAAAAACAATTTGCGATATAGATATTCTTATACCATGAGATAGTTATCTGGACCGCTCTCAACCATGCAAGATTAAATCAGTGAAACATAATCATATTTGATAACGAGAAATGCATTTTTAAATGCCTTACTCAGAATTATAGCAAATACAGATTAATCGCAATTTTTCCCGGCAAAATTACAAAATCATGGTGTATTGACATCATCAATAACCAATGAAATTATGCAATTATATACGGATAGGGAGGTTCTTAACATGGGGCTTTGTAGTCGTTATAAAAGTCTTACATGCAATAGTTGCTCAATGCATTGCCAAATAATGCCAGAAGAGTCACCGCGTTTGCAGTATTGCGCAAACTCGTGTTTTTGTATGTGGCCCGAAGAAAGTTCATATTTTAATCGTGGTGTGGTAGAAGGTATCTTAACAAAAAACCACAATGCGAGATTAAGCGGATATATTTTTGTCGATTTTTCAGTAAGTTTTTTACGTCTATTCCTTGAAAAAGACTGGATTGACTATCTTGCAAGTACTGACATGGGGATTGTTTTAGTCAGCGACCGCAATATGCAATCGTTAGCTAATTACTGGCGAAAACACAACTCAGCAATATCTGCTGTCATATATAATGATGATGGTCTTGATGTTGCCAATGAAAAGATCAGACAACTATTTATTGGTCGTTATTTATCATTTACCGGAGGTAACACATTAACTCAGATGGAATTCACCATAATGGGGTATATGGTTTCTGGTTATAATCCATATCAGATTGCTGAAGTTCTGGATATGGATATCCGTAGCATCTACGCGTACAAGCAACGAATCGAAAAGAGAATGGGTGGTAAAATAAACGAATTATTTATTCGTTCACATTCGGTCCAACATTGATACTCAACGACCAGCCAGAATCATACTCTGTTTATACGGGCATTTATTGAAATGTCCGTATTTTATAAATAGGCCGTCCCCTCAAGAGTAAACACCATAGTATTTAAAACCATCACACGAAAAATTCAGAAGCATTACGAAATATGAATTTACAAACAATAGTGGCATAAATGTTAACCATGTTAATTTACGTAAAGTTTTACGTTGCAACATTAAAGCCTCATTTCAATCATCATGATAAATATAAAATTAATATATATTTATGCCGTAAATACCAATATACTTAGCAAACTATGTGATCTCCATTTCGATTGATTTAGTGTTTATTGACGTATGTACTGGATTATTAACGATAATATCGAGTTCTGGCCTGAGCACCGAAAATTAATATCGGTACATAACGCCGATCTTAACGTCGTTCTGACAACGCCAGCCAGTCGATGTTTATCACTTCTACTTGAAGCTTTTCCTGATGTGGTTGCACAACAAGATTTTTTCACCAGAGTCTGGGAAGAAGAAGGTATGCGTGTGCCTACTAACACGTTATATCAGAACATATCCATTATCAGACGCGGATTTCGCGCTGTTGGTGATACTACCCACTCGCTAATTGCAACCGTGCCGAGAAGAGGATTCAAGATCCATAATGACATTAACATACAAAATCATGTAATAAACTCGTCAACAGACGCACATACACACAATGCCCCACCTGCCATAAAAGTTAATGCGGGATACAAAGAGAGCATTGGTGGCGCAAAGAATTTCAATAACAAAATCCTCAAACATATAAAAAGTCATCTAATTATGTTGAGCGCATTTGTCATAGGCGCATATTCTGCATATTGGCTATGGAATAATAATCAACCGAAGCCATTTTTCAAGGATTACAAGACTGTTGCGGAAATTAATGGCTGCCATTTTAATGTAACAGAAGATACAATTGATGGGTTGAAAGAGTTCGATAAATATAAAACACGGATACTGGATTCGGGGATTAACTGTAAAAAACATCCGTGGTTATACTTCCCTCTTGCAAAATCCTCACCGGGGATGATTGTTATGGCATGCAATAAAAACTATAACCAACATGAAGTGGCAAACTGTTTAACCCTGTCTTACCGTGAGGTTAATCGTGATTGATTATAAAAAAAACTTATTATTTATTTTAGTTTTTATCAGTGGGTTTATTCTCTTCACTGTCTATTCTTACACTGCAGAAAAAATGATATATAACGAAACATGCACTGCAAATTGGGTAATTTTTAATGACCAGGGACGAGCAAATCTTACCATCGACTTTATGTATAACAAAAAAAATAAAACAGGAACTGTTGCGTTGAGTGGAACCTGGCAACAAGGTAACAGAGAAAGTAAATCAATACGGCGAAATATTGAATACACATGGATTGAAAACTATGACACAGCCCATTTAACATCAAAGAAAGTTAATAAGTTTGAGATTATGGATCAAGTTGATGATGATAGACTTGCACAACTTATTCCTGATTTTTATGTCTTTCCAGAAAAAAGTGTAAGCTATAATATACTAAAGCAAGGTAAGCATGCTTTTATTTTGAGCATTGGTAACAGAGCAATAATGCATTGTGCAAGGTAAACTAAAATAGATAACAAAAAGATGGAACCTCGTTAATCATAAAACAATAAAATTAAATATTCTCGCAGTATATGGCAGTCTAAAGCATCAAAGATTTGATCAACATCTTTCATTTTAGACATCTCCTTGCAATGTAAAATATCATGTATCAACAACATCTGGTGCAAATCCATGAGTCGAACTCGACATTCATCTTAGCTCGATTATTATTCCTTCGTACAGTCGATGTAAACAATACAGAAAGAGGATTATTAAGAACCAGTTTACTCAGTGAATCAATAGAGGAAAGGACTAACGTTTCTTTAAAAGAATTGATTTCATCATCTGTTAAACTAAACTCATCATTGACAGATCGTGAGATATAACTGTTTTTAACTTTACTCTTTACGTTGACTTTATTGACAGAATTAACATTCACATATCTTGAATTTAATGTCCATGATGTTGTTTGCGTGAGAACATTCTCAGCATTAAGGAATTTTTTTAACGGAATCCTTGGTTTCTTTTTCGAGTCCGAATTTACAATATCATGCATATAGACCATTTCATGAATCTGCGAAAATTCAATGTCCATTGTATACCTCACATTTTTACCGTGACTCGATGTTACTGTTCAATAATCACCTTCCATCAATACTAAAATTAATACCCCTAATGTGCCGATAACAAATATAGTCATTCTACGTAACGTCTCCATAAGGTGATATTTGACATTATCAGAAGCTGCGAATTCGGATTTTGCTCTAATCAAATGAGAGAAATGTAAAATGAAGCCACGAAATATTAATAATAGCCTACCACTGCAACCATTAGTTCCTGATCAGGAGAACAAAAATAAGAAAAATGAAGAGAAATCCGTTAATCCAGTTAAAATCACAATGGGGTCTGGTTTAAATTATATTGAACAAGAATCTCTTGGAGGAAAATATCTAACACATGATTTGTCAATAAAGATAGCGGATATTTCTGAAGAGATAATTCAGCAAGCAATATTATCTGCTATGAGCATATATAAATTTTCGATAACAGATGATTTAATGAGTATGGCTGTAAATGAACTCATAAAACTGACCAAAATAGAGAATAATGTAGACCTGAATAAATTCACTACTATATGCACAGACGTTCTATCCCCCCGCGTCACCAGACATAATAAAGAAAAAAACAAACGACATTCTACCCTTCTCAAAAATCCCCTTTTTAATTTTCATTGAAAAAATGGCAATTGATACTATGAATCCAGGTCATACACATTAAGGCATTTATGTAATGTCGTAATTAAGATAACTAATAAGGTGAATATTAGTAAAACAACTAATGATGTTATTAGTTTGTAGTGAACAGTACTTTTACCAATAATGAAAAATATACCATAAGCAATGCAAGCTTAAAACTCATAATTTAAAAAAGATAAATATAAAAATATCAATGAGTCAATCAATAATAATTTGGCATCACGAGACACATCACAGAGGAATATTATGAGCACAGAAACAATTGAAATATTCAATAATAGTGATGAATGGGCAAATCAACTAAAACACGCATTATCGAAAGGAGAAAATCTGGCATTACTACATGGTTTAACTCCTGATATCCTTGATAGAATATATGCATATGCATTCGACTACCATGAAAAGGGTAATATAACGGACGCAGAAATTTATTATAAATTCTTGTGCATTTATGCGTTCGAAAATCATGAGTATCTAAAAGATTTTGCATCAGTATGTCAGCCCAAAAAGAAATATCAACAAGCATATGACCTTTACAAACTAAGTTACAATTACTTCCCGTATGATGACTATTCAGTTATTTATCGTATGGGTCAATGTCAGATTGGGGCTAAAAATATCGATAACGCAATGCAATGTTTCTATCACATTATTAACAATTGTGAGGATGATAGTGTTAAGAGTAAAGCGCAGGCATATATTGAACTCTTAAACGATAATTCAGAAGATAATGGCTAAGCATTACAATCATTTGGTTAAATTTGCTGGTTATAGTGCAGTTAACCACTATAACCAGCACCTCTTATGTTTTCTTAAATCAGCATCTTAAAACAGTTAAGAGCATACTATAAATCATTATTTTTCAATGCGTTAGAGAACAATCTACTTTATCAAAATTGAATAAGGCTATTTCAGATTACATCACTGAATTCCTAAGATAAATTAGTGAACACAACCATAGATATGTCAAATGTAATTTCCTGTAGCGTTAATGACACATAAATATGAATAGCCATAATTTCTATTGCTTAAGCAGGATGCAAGAAACCAATTTTTTCATAGAGGTTAACTAATGGACTTAGAAAATAAATTCTCATATCATTTTCTTGAGGGATTAACGCTCACGGAAGATGGAATTCTTACTCAAGGAAATGAGCAAGTTTATATTCCACAGAAAGAGTTAGGTGTATTAATAGTATTACTTGAATCCGCTGGTCATGTTGTACTGAAAGATATGATCATCGAATCAGTATGGAAAAATATTATTGTTAGTGACGAGTCCCTGACAAGATGTATCTATTCTTTGCGCTGCATTTTTGAAAAAATTGGCTATGATCGTTGCATAGAAACAATCTACCGGAAAGGTTATCGTTTCAGCGGGCAGGTTTTCAAAACTAAAATTAATGAAGATAATACTTCAGACTATTCCATAGCTATATTCCCTTTCACTACTTCATTGAATACACTGGATCCATTAATACTTAATCAGGAATTAGTGCAAATCATTTCAAATAAAAAAATCGATGGTCTCTATACCTATCCGATGGCTGCGACAAATTTTTGTAATGATCACATATCTCAAAATTCATTCTTGAGCAGATTCAAGCCAGATTATTTCGTTACAGGAAGAATAAACCAGAATAATGCAGTGAACACTTTATACATTGAGTTGATCGACGCTAAAAACCTTTTCCTCATCGCCAGTAATCATCTCCCTGTTGATGAACTACATAATACATCACAATTTATTATAGATAATATCCTTCAAACGGTACATAAACCAGAACGATCTGTAAGATTAGCTAAGCAGGACCAAGGATATAAGAATCATTATTTATCAGATGAAATGTTAGCCGGAAAGAAAGAACTTTACGACTTCACCCCTGAAAGCATTTACAGGGCCATGACTATATTTGATAGATTACAAAATAAAAGTGATATACAGACGCTAAAAACAGAATGTTATTGCCTTCTAGCGGAATGCCATATGTCTTTGGCACTTCATGGAAAAAGTGAACTTGAACTTGCTGCTCAAAAAGCATTAGAGCTTTTAGATTATGTATCAGACATAACCACTGTCGATGGAAAAATTTTAGCTATTATGGGACTGATAACTGGTCTGTCTGGACAAGCAAAAGTATCTCATATCTTATTTGAACAGGCTAAGATACACTCAACTGATATAGCCTCTCTCTACTACTATAGGGCACTAGTCCACTTTCATAATGAAAAAATTGAAGAGGCAAGGATTTGTATAGACAAATCACTACAACTCGAACCCAGAAGACGAAAAGCAGTTGTGATAAAAGAATGTGTAGATATGTATGTGCCTAACCCGCTCAAAAACAACATTAAACTCTACTATAAAGAAACTGAGAGTGAAAGCCATCGAGTTATAATTGACAACATTTTGAAATTAAAGCAGCTGACGAGAATTTGTATGCGATAAATTTTTATTGACGCAATTTTATTATTTAGATGTATGCAACTTGTTATTTAAACAACAGAGATAAAAATATCTAAGATATTCACCTTATTGCAAGATATTTAAAATGCTCTAGAGTTAAAAGTATGATGTAAAGACCATTGGCCTGGACAATTAAAAAAGGGAGCTTTATGACTAATCCAATCGGTATCAATAATTTATCTCAAAGTTCAAATATAGCGAATGCAACGGGTGATGAAGTCGTATCATTAGATAAACACATCAACACCAGTGCTACTGATACAGATCAAATACAAGCATTTATAGTTTCAACATGGATGGCGCCTTTTCAAAATGATATGTATTCAGAAGATAATCCTATCTCACCTTACTATAAAATTGAGTGGTAGACGATTGACCAAATAAATCATAACGAGATACTTTTATAATAGTATCTCGTTCCTTTCATTCAATCCTCACACATGAAAAAATATGCGCTCACCAAAAGTTAAATTCTTAACCATCTTCACGTTTTGTATATTTATTACAAAAATGTCTTTCGCCAGCAACTCTTGCTCTAATGAAGCAGGAACAATGTTCAGAATCGAACCAAATTTAATTAAAGCTATCGCTCTTGTTGAAAGCAATCTAAAAAAGGATAGCATAGGCAAGAACAGAGATAAGAATAACAATATAAAGAGTTTAGATTATTGGTTAATGCAGATAAACCAGATGCATATTCCCCTGTTAAAAAAACGTGGAATAATAAAAGATGAACGAGATTTGTTAGATAACCCTTGTCTGAACATTAAAATAGGAACCGAGATTTTATATAACCATTTTTCACGTTGTGGAGTAACGTGGCAATGCCTGGGGACTTATAATGCGGGTTTTGCAATGGATAACCAAAAAAAGAGACAGCAATATGCCCCAAAATATATATTGTATATACCAGGCTTAATGAACTAGACAATCGTAAGGCTTCAGCAAAATGAGCCTAAAGCCTCTTTTTTTTATATAGTGCAAACACCCATACGTAAAGCTGTTTTGATCAACTCGATACCACTGTGAACATCTAATTTCTTCATGATATTGAGTCTATGAGTTTCGACTGTTTTCCTGCTTAACTGCAAGAAATTAGCGATTTCTTTGTTTGTTTTACCATCAGCTATGAGTTGTAATATTTCTGACTCACGATTTGTAAGTTGATTATCAGAGGAATACCTGGAAGATATTTTTTCACAATCCATATGTACACTATCAAAATAAGTGTAACCATTACTAATCGAATCAATAGCACGATTTAGTTTCGCCGGGTGACTGGTTTTCCATACGCATCCTTTCGCACCTGCTTCAAGCAATTTTATTGAATCAATATACGGCATCTTTGCTACAAATGTAATAATATGAGCATCTATCTTATGCGATTTAACCCATTTTACGAGTTCGGCCCCCATCATTCCACCTGCAAATTCTCCTAAAATAAATATTTAGGCTGTAGATTTGTTACACTCCGCTATAGCTTTCTTCAGATCTTTATAGCCCCCAACAACCTCATATAAATCAGGATAATGTCCGAGAAATCCAATTATCCCATCAATCATAAACGGCTGCTGATCTGAAACTACAATTTTAATTTTTCCCATATATTCATCCTGAGTGTAAATGCTTTAACGCATTCATTTATAATCATCCCTTCCATTATTATTATAAGCAAAATCCAAAGAATACATTGATGAAATAATAATGAAATATAATTAAAAATAAAATTTTTGCGTAAAAAAATACCACAGGCATTAAAAAATCATGAGATGATTAAAATATTACAATTAGATTATATTCAAATCATTAAACTTGAGCCAGGGAGCTATAAGTCCTCAGGGCTTGCCAAAACAGAATTATTCATATCCAAAGAATGTGTTTCAAACATTTTTTCAACTAAATAATGTCTGGCTTGTTCGCAGATTTCGTTAACCTTGTCAGGGGAGAAACAATGATTATTAATTAAATATTGCTCACAATTATCCACAAATTCCTGCGGACTAAATTCAGCAATAAATTGATCGGTAAAAAACACAAAACGCTTATCATCATGAAATGTAATATGGACATTCCATATTGATTTGTCGACAAAATATGACTCTACTTCAAGAGACTTATCTTTGAAACTGGTAGGTATATGGAGATTTACAGGACCTGATATTGATGGTAATTTTGTTACCCAACTTTCAAAAATTTTGATAAAAACATCAACTTCTTCTGAAGGTTTTAACAATATACTCTTCAGATCGTTTATCATGTTTATTCTTTTTTTTCAAGTTCTGAGCATAGCAAGCTTATCAAGGGTATAAAATTATCCATCTCATCAATAATGCCTTTTGTATAGCCATCATAATAACCTTGAATAAATTTTTCTTCTCTCTTTTCCTCAATACTCTGAATTTTTGCGGTGGTTTCAAGAAGGATTTTTTCTTTAAGAGAAACTATTTCTTTCAATCCATCAGAAATTTTTCTTTTAATCACAACACCATTTGCAGGAGATTTTATCAAGCTCATCTCTATTTTTTTTCGCATAAAATGTAATTCTCTCTAAAAGTGTTGATGCAAGTGGTAACGGCGATTGTATGTGGTCAACAAAATCAGGAAATAATAAATTAAATCGTTGCTGCATTGCCAATGGTTGTTGCCTTATATAGGGTAACAACGTTGAAAAACCACATGTGATGATATTGTGATAGTTAGCGATGCCGGGTTTGTATCGTGCCTTTTCATTTATTTCCAGCGGTATAGCTGATAAATAATCCCTTAGTACATCAGGAACCTTATAAAAAAACCCGCGTTCTGCAAACCTTTCTCGATAAAAGTGACAACCACTGAGTAAACAGATCAATGGAAGTAAATTCCAATTGTTTATTGGATTTGCCCCTATATTTCCAGACATCTGTTATCACTTAACCCATTACAAGCCCGCTGCCGCAGATATTCCCGTGGCGAGCGATAACCCAGCGCACTATGCGGATGCCATTCGTTATAATGCTCGA
>OJKD01000085.1_pt1 | contig 9553 bp, 4 predicted proteins | sample 1596511 | NCBI WGS metagenome assembly OJKD01 (sample SAMEA4350133, study PRJEB24818) | metagenome | biome: human; feature: gut; material: faeces | place: Denmark | collected 2013-09
AACTCAACCGCCAGTTCCCGACCATTAGCCTGTTAGACATTGGCGCGATTTTAAAACAGGTCGGTCAGGTGCTGGAGCAGGTAAGTCGGGCGCTGGAAGTGATGGTGGTGCTGGTCACCGCCTGCGGCATGTTGCTGTTGCTGGCGCAGGTGCAGGTGGGAATGCGTCAGCGTCATCAGGAGCTGGTGGTGTGGCGCACACTTGGTGCGGGGAAAAAACTGCTGCGCACGACATTGTGGTGTGAGTTCGCCATGCTCGGGTTTGTATCCGGCCTGGTGGCCGCAATTGGTGCGGAAACGGCACTGGCGGTACTGCAATCGAAAGTGTTTGATTTCCCGTGGGAGCCAGACTGGCGATTGTGGATTGTTCTGCCGTGCAGCGGTGCGCTACTGCTGTCGCTTTGCGGCGGCTGGCTGGGTGCGCGACTGCTTAAGGGTAAGGCGCTGTTCAGGCAGTTTGCGGGGTGATGTGATAAAGCCGTTTATTTCTACCTGGTAGATAAACGGCTTTATTATTAGTGCATCACGTAATTAAAAAAATGTTATGCCCAAACATATAATTAATATACATTGCCAAATGAGATGTTTATTAAGTTTATATTATATAATTAAAATCTATGGAATGGGTGTAATCATATGGGTGACATTATATATTTACGCATTACAGGGGAGCAACAAGGGGATATTTCTGCAGGATGCGGGACACAAGCCTCTGTCGGGAATCGGTATCAACAGGGACATGAGGATGAAATATTTGTTTTTAGTTTTCAGGGAGGAGTAAGTAACACAGGATTTGGCATTAATCATCAAGCGATACAATTTTGTAAAATTCTCGATAAAAGCTCACCGCTGCTGATGAATTGCATTAATAATAACGAACGATGCCGTTTTGAGTTTTATTTTTATCGTATTAATAAATATGGAAAATGGGAAAGATATTATTATATTGAAGTCCGTGGTGCCACGTTAACTCAGAATCAGATTATAATAAAAGAAAATGAACTCGACTATCAGTATATAACAATACACTACGAATATATCTACTGTAAGCATCTTACAGCCAATACAGAATTTAGTTATTTACTCACACCTGAAAATTATAATCGCCTTTTCCCACCGACGCTCTTACCTGTCGAGGAAAAACCAGAAATACCGCCTGAACGAGAAATTATCCTCACCATTGGCGTATTCTTTGATGGCACAGGAAACAATTTAACCAATACGAATTTACGTATGAGTTTTTGCCAACCAGAAACCTATGGTCTGGATGTCCAGGATTTGGCCTCGTTTAATAAACAATGTATGAGCAAGCAGGGTAAAACAGGATCCGGAGTACAGAGCTATTTGAATTACTATACGAATATTCATTGGTTGAATAAGTTGTACCATAAAGACTCAGAAATAAATGCGAAGTCAGCTAAAATCCAACGTGAAATTTATATTGAAGGAATAGGTACTGAAAATAATAAAGCAGACTCTCTGGTAGGAATGGGGCTAGGAAATAATGATACTGGGGTAATTGCCAAAACTGACCGTGCGATATCACTGCTTCGTGAGACACTGGCAGAGATTATTGTTGATTTAAAGGATGCTAAACTAGTAATTAAGCGTCTACAGTTTGACGTATTTGGCTTTAGTCGGGGGGCTGCTGCCGCGCGGCACTTTACTAATCGCGTATTTGAACGTGATCCCGTACTGACTAAAACCATTACGACGGCATTTCAGTCAGTTGAATATTTAGGTAAACCTTCCGGGGAAGTGCAATTTTTAGGTATTTTTGACACAGTTGCAGCCATCGGAGGGCTGATGGATGGTTTTGACCCTCATGATGGTAATAACTTTCCGGTAAAAGTGAAGTTACCGCCAGGTGTGGCCAAACATGTATTCCAGCTCACAGCAATGAACGAATGTCGCTATAACTTTTGCCTCAACAGCATAAAGGAAAGCTGGCCAGAATTAAGTTTCCCTGGATCTCATGCTGATATTGGTGGCGGCTATGACCCACTGGAAGATGAGTACCTGTTTTTAAGTCGCCCGGCGATTGCAACGGTACTGGGAAATGTGCCGGTGGAAGCGACAAGCGCTTACCAAAAAGCAGTACAGCAGGCAGAGTTATTGTGGCGCCATTCAACGCTGGCTCCGATTCTGCCTTCTGGTGTCCTAAAAATTGAATCCAATATTGATGAAATAGCGTCGCCTGACCACTTAGGTAATGTGAGAAAACGGGTCGCTGCAGCGGTGACATTTCGCAGAACGATCACCAATGACTGGTCAAAGATTGCGTTAAGAGTAATGTATGAAGTCGCTAAAGAGGTAGGGGTAGTATTTGATGAAATACCAGATAATGATTATTATAAATATCCAGAGGAGTTAAGTAAAATATGTGTATGGGTCCACCACATATTGCAATTTTTATTCTCTTTTAAAATATATTCCACGGGCGTCATTAGTGCGAGCGCCTTGTGGGGTCTTTTGCTGTTATACAGCACCAGATATTCCGCCAGCTTCTGGTTAAATAGCGCCAGATCTTCAAAGAGTAAAATCTCATTAAATTCAATAAACTGCTCTCTTAACGTCCGGTTAAAACGTTCACAGATAGCGTTCATTTTTGGCGTGTAGGGATAGGTCCAGAGGTGTTTGATAGCGGCTTCCTGCAGCGTTTTGTCGAAGTTTCCCAGGAACTCTTTTCCGTTATCTGTGATTATCTGGCTGATACCGACCGGGAACAACCGGGCTGCGCGGCTGAAGAAGTGATTGACGATATCACTGTTGAGTGACGGCACAGCCAGTGCCAGCGCGTAATTGCTGCATTCGTCGATCATGGTGATGACATAGCGACGCAGTTCGCCCATTCTGAGCTCAATGGCGTCCATCCCAATGAGCTCACCTGTCTTTACCGGGCGGTAGTGCTTTGGCCTGCGGGGTTTGGCAGACCGCTTTTTGACAAGCAGTGCCTTCCCCCGCGATCCCAGACGCACAGGTATCATCCGCATTTTATCATGTGCGGCAGCGATCATTCTGCCGATGGTGGAAACACTCGGACAGGCCAGATAGCGCTGTTCGCACCAGGGCTTCAGGCGAACAAAAATCTGCTCTTTACCGAGGTTCGGCAGCTCTGTCCTGAGGCGTCGAATCTCTTTCAGCACATCGGGATGCCAGTGTTTTTTTCGTCGCACCAGAGGTGCCTTACTGTGCGGGATTAGCCCCTCAGGTCCTTCCTTGTTCAGTAACTGACGCCACCAGTAAAGCGTGCGGCAGGACACGCCAAAGGCTTCAGAAGCTGCAGAAATACCGTGTTTATCCCAGAAGTGCAGAGCCTTCATTCTCATTGTTGCTATATCAGCCATCACTGAAAGCCTCAACGCATAATCGGCCGTTTGGTAGTACTTAGGATAGCCAACCATCAGATGCTGCATTTGCATAGTGCAATCTCCCCTTACTTATCCGGAGGCAATTGCAATATCTCTGTGAACTTACACAGACCCGGAGAGTGACCCGTATTTTTGCTTTTAAATCATAATGGTGGATTAATAGTCAAAAAAATAGTTCGGTTTGAACCTTTGGTACGGTTCCCTTTTTAAGATCATAAAGACTTTTGCATCGCCTGCCTTCTGATCTAATTGTGAAATAACCCAATGTTTAGTAAGGGTTTGGGGTGTATTATCCAAAGGTTATTTTATGTTCAGGGAGGTATCATGCCACAACTGCTTCGCATCATTCTTATACACACTCACCTGCCAGGCGCTGTTGAAATTCAACTGGATCAGCATACCAATATTTGTGGAACTAATGCTTCAGGAAAAACGACGCTTCAGCGCCTTGTTCCTGTTTTCTACGGCGAACAACCTAATAAAGTCGTACCAAGAACGCGGAAGAAGTTCGACGAGTTTTATCTCCCCTGTAGCAATAGCTATATCATTTATGAATACCAGCGAGAAACGGGCGACAATTGTCTGGTTGTTTTGACGGGTAAAAGTGAGGGTGGCGTAGAATATCGTTTTGTTAGCGCACCTTATCATCCAGAATTTTTCCTTCGCTATACGGAAGATGGCGCGAAAGGGCTGAGTTATAACGAATGGTCCGCCCAGATGCGCAGCCGGGACGACGTCTCAGTTTCAGCCAAAATAGGTTCAACAACCGAGTACCGCAGCATCATTCAGAATGATGTCGCGTCATTACGCGGTACTTCGACGGAGGCAATGAGACTACGCCGCCTGGCGGCATCGTTTAGTCTGGTGAGTGGTAACTACAAGCTCAGGCATATTGAGAAATTAGTGAGCGCGGTTCATGCCGGTGAAGGCAAAATGGAAACGCTCAAAACCATGCTGGCGGCGATTTTTGCCGATGATGGCGTTACGCTTCCTCAAACAAAAGTAAAAAGTAGCTTTGCGCGGGAATGGATCCAAAAAATGCGCCAGTCCCTGCGTTACGATAAATTGCAGCAGGAGTTTGAACTCTTACAGCGCCTGGGGCTGAAACTGGATGATACGGAGGCGCAGTTAACCGCGCTCCACCCCCTGTTAAGAAATGATGAACAAATTCAGAAACAGAAAAGGGCGGATGCAGAACAGCAATTTATTCAGCGGCGGGGAGAGCTTATCCAATTAGAGGATGGCTTTAATCAGCAAAGTCGTGAATTGAACGATCAATTAAGTAAAACGCAAAGCGAATTAAAAACGGTTCAGTCATGGCTGGATTATGTCCGGGAAGAAAACGATCGTTATGAACGTAAAGATATCCGCCTTTTGCAGACGCACATGGACGAATTACCCCAGTGGCGGGAGGCGCTTTTAGCGCAAAGTGAGCAATATCAGCTGATGCAGGATCAAGTGGGGGAGCTTTCCAGAAAATTTGAACAGCACAAAGCAAAACTTCAGGAATCTTTTTATTACCAGAACCAGTTGATCCAGCAAAAAATTCAGGATTTTCAGTGGGAAAAAGAGGTCGTCAGGGATAAGTTTGATAGCCAGAAAGAGATATTTCGGCAGCGCTTTGAAGAACTAAAAAAACAGCAAGAAAATCATTATGGCGAGCAGTTGGCGATAATTTCTCGCGATCGGACGACTATTGGCATTGAGCTTAAACATTCTCAGTTAACCACTGAAGAAAATGAGGAACGTCAGATTGCCGAATTGCGTATTGAGCAAGCTCAGGAGTGTTCATTGCAACTGGGCGATCGGCGACAAAATGCGCAGACAAAGCTGTCCGAGGCCCGTAAACAGCAAGATAGCGCAGAAAAGCAACTGCATGATGCCCGCGCCGACCTGCATCAGGCTGAGGAGCAATTGCAGCAACTGCATCGTCAGTTGGATCCTGAACAGGGGACATTACGCCACTTTTTGCGTTCACGTTACGAGGACTGGGAGCAGAATTTGGGCAAAGTTTTGAATAAAAACCTGCTGGAACGTAAGGACTTGCAGCCTGATCTAAGGGAACTGTCGGAATCACTGTACGGCTTGCAACTGGAATTAAGCGTACTGGATATGCCCGATTTTGCGCAGGATGAAGCTTCAATTCGACACAATCTTGATAAGGCAGAGCAAATCAGGGCGCATGCTGAAGAAGCGAAAAAAACGGCAGAAGCCAGCTTTCAGGAGCACCACCAGAACGTCAAGCAGCTGCAATCGCAAGCGGATGGATGTGAAAGACAATATCAACGTCAAAATCAAGAGGTCGGCTATGCCCGGGATGCCCGTACTCGTTTAATCGCAGAGCATGGGGCGCTGGAGCAAGAACGTCGGCAGGAAAAACGTGCCCGCTTAAGCGCATTAGAAAAAGCGCATACCGAATTAATGCAACAAAAAGAACAAGATCTTCGCTCATTAACGGACGAACATAATGCGCAAACGCTGCAATGGAGTGTCGACCTTCAGAGTGAACAGCAGCAAATTGATGAGAAGGTGGAAGAACTGTCCCGGCAGATAGACAAAAAACGTGCCGATATGGAGGAACAGATAAGAATATTCCAGCAGGCTCTGGACGATAATTTAGCGAAGAAGGGAATTGATCCTCGTGAAGTCAAAATACTGCGGGAGCGCATTGAAACGCTTAAAAAGGATATTCAGGCGGTTGAAGAACGTCGGGATGAACTGACCGAATGGCAGCGTTTTATCAAACTTGACTGGGAGCAGATACGGCCTGAGAAACAGAAGCAGGAAGGTGAACTCTCTCAGCAGAAGCGAGAGCTATTGCAGTCAGAACGTCAGTTAAAAGCAGAGTATCAGAATAAAAAAGACAAGCTTAATGATGAGGGAAAACAATATGATACGTTGATGCGTCAGGCCGGTGAGCTTGTTAGTCAGTTAAAGGTATTGCTGGACCGATTATTGCCTCTGCCGCTGGGCGAAATTGTTCCGTCTTATATTGATTCCGCCGCTGATATTAATGAACGGATGTCGCGTACCAGCGATATGCTGGAGCAACACGCCAGCGTGACCCGTACGCTGGAGAGCAAACTCAATGAGTTTAAGTCACGCTTTAATCAGGATACTGACCCTACTTTCCTTGAATTACTGGACTCTGAGATTGGTAAATTACCCGATCCTTCAAGGACCCGCCAGCAGTTGCCAATACTTGAGAAACTACTACAGCTTCTTAAAGACAAACAGCAGCAATTGCTGGAGATGGGGGAAAATATCGGTGGCGATCTGAAAAAATTCTTTGATGTTTTCAGTGATATCAATCGCCGGATTTCGCAACAAAGTCGACGCTTAAGTGATGCGGTTACCGACGATTTGCAACTGGAAGGCATCAATAAATCAGAGGTTCGCATTTTATCGACCATCGACCAGTTACGATTCTGGAGCCCATTAAAACGCTTTGCTAAAAGCTACAGTGAGTGGCGCTCGTCTGGTCAGCAGCTACCTCCCGAAAGCTATTTGAATGCCCTCATGGATGTGGTTGAACTGCTTCATGCCGATGAACGTTTCACTATGGAATCGTTATTAAATCTCGAACTTCACCTTAATGAAGGTGGGGAAGATATTGTTATCAAAAACGATCGCCAGCTACTGGAAGCGTCAAGCCATGGTATGGCCTATCTGATCTTGTGCAAGTATCTTTTGGCGTTCACGCGTTTGTTAAGAGGCAAATCAGACGCCGTTATTCACTGGCCTATTGATGAAATCGGTACGCTGGCTTACCACAATGTGGAGAGATTATTTCTTGCCTGTAGCCATAATAATATTGTGATCGTAGGCGCTTTTCCGAATGCGGAATCGGATGTGTTAATACTGTTTAAGCATCGTTATTTGCTTGATGCCGATCAGCTTGAGCCAACTCAGCGCAGGCTGAAAAGGATCCAGCCGAAAGTGAGCCGCCTGGCTGCCCGACTGGCGCAGATGGAACAGGAGGCAATATAATGCTGGAATATGGTCCTTTAATCAAAAGGCTACTGACAGGGGAATTTATTTGCCGTATCAACGACCCGGATGCTTATCGTCATTTACAGGATGAGAGTACCCGGCAAGCGATGGATAATTATTTGCGCCCTCTTAACTACAGAATTGTCAGTAATGAAACACAAACGGTCTATTATGCAGGCTTTTGTGAGATGAATCGCGATACCCGCAGCCAGCTTATGAATCAGTTTAAGGATATCATCTCTTCTCTGTTGCCGCTGCTTGAGTGGCTACAACTCATACAGGAGACGCAAGGACGGGAGAGTACGCTGACAGCGGGCGACTATATCAGGTTGTCGGAAATCATGGCGCGTGTAGAGGATAATCAGAGTTTGCAACAGCGTCTGAATCAGCTTTCCAGCGATCGTTTTTTCAATTGTAAGAGTGATTCCATTGATCTTCAGCTCAAACAAATTTTCCGGCGTTTGAAAGAGCACGGCTATGTCAGACAACCCAACGCCGAGCAGCAGATATTTATTGCCACGGGGAAAATTGATTACTTGATTGACGTGATCCGCTTTATCCGTGATGAAGAGCATTTACCGGTTGAAGACACGCCGCCTGTTCAGCAGGAGCTTCTGTAATGGCGCAGGAAAATTCTCCGCTATCTGACCTGTTTAAAAACGGCGCTGAAAGGCTGACATTATTGGGAAAACACCATCACGCCTTAATGAAGGGTTATGTCGATGGGTTTATTGATGAAACGGTTTTTAGCGAGCAGGCATTAAAAAAGCTGATTGCCGCACGTATTGTGTATCGCCCTGATGAACAACAGCCGCTGAGGCTACGCCCGCTGGTCAGCGAACTCATCGCCAGCATGGTTGCTGATGAGAGTAGACGGCAGATTAACGCGGATGTGGCTGAAAAGCTGGAGCAAACTCGCAATAAGGTACAGGCCTGGCGCGATGCGTATTATAAAGGTGATTACAGTATTGCTGAAAGACACATGCAGAGGCTGACTGAACTTATTCACGATCTCAGCGGGCAGTTTGAAGAGGCTATCGACAGCCTCTGGCATCGTCTGAATAATAACTTTGGTTTCGTCAGCAGTCTGAATGAAAAAATTAATGAGAATGCACGGGCGCAAAACCAGGTTCGCCGGTTGCTTGATGGACTGGATCTGATCGTTTTCCAGGAACTGATAGAGTTTGCGGAAAATAACAGTTCACTACGTAAATTATTAGTGAGCCAGTTACAGTTGCGTGTCAGTCTTCACCATAGTTCATTACTGGCCGTTCAGCAGCGTCTGGTGGATCTGATGGCTAAATTTCGTCAACAGCAGTCGCGCACATTATTAGTGACGAATATGGCGGCTTTTTTGCGTCAGCATCCACAGTATCAACCCGCCAGCTACCCGGAACGCCGGGAAGTGCCGGATGTATTCAATATTGCGGCTTCACTTTCACTGCAAGCCTCCATTTCGCTCGACAGACCTGTGGATCGACAAGTCATGGCGGAGATGTTGTTTGCTCTGTCTCGGGCATCGGTTATGCCTCTACCTGTGCCAAAAAGTGCAGGTTCAGTGATACTTCCCGTTGATGAAGAGGTCGCTGCTCGTCAGGTTGCACTTAAAATGGATGTTGAGGATTTGTATGTTTTCGCTGCCGGACAATCCGGGCCGGTGAGCGCACTGCATTATCTGACGGAAAATCATCTGAACTGGGACAGTGAGATATGGCTTTACCAAGTTATTACGGAATATCAATCATTGCCGTTAGCGGATAAACCGCGTTTCTGGCAGCGTTGTGATGAGCGTCAGGCCAGCCCGGTAAACGATCTGCGTATTATATCGGATGTGAGTATTGGCGTGAGGGTAAAATGACCGAAGCAGAACCGTTATCGTATAACGCACTCGTCTGGCTGAAAAAACTTGATCATCGCCTGAAAGCGAAATATAGCGAGAAGAAAAATACTGGCGGTAAAATCGTGACTCAGGTTTTGCGTTGGTGTATTGCGCTGGATTTGATCCCGGCGAACAGTTTGTTGCTGCCTGAATTCATTTTTACAGTGGCGTTGCTTAATAAGATTTCAGATATCCAGCAACGTCTTAAACAGGCAAACTTTCGTGACGATCTTAGTATGAAAAATCGTATTGAGAGCGCACAGTTAAGCGATCAGGAGATTAAAACGGCGGGAATTCGACCACAGCAGCAC
>OJKD01000086.1_pt1 | contig 9506 bp, 6 predicted proteins | sample 1596511 | NCBI WGS metagenome assembly OJKD01 (sample SAMEA4350133, study PRJEB24818) | metagenome | biome: human; feature: gut; material: faeces | place: Denmark | collected 2013-09
TCGCAGAAATCCGTACTCGTCCTGGTCAACATCACCGTCAGGCGGTATTGGATCAGTTTGCTAAAATCGTTCCAACCGTACTGAAAGAAGAAGGTTGCCACGGCTATGCGCCAATGGTGGATTGCGCTGCTGGCGTGAGTTTCCAGTCTATGGCACCGGATTCTATCGTGATGATTGAGCAGTGGGAAAGCATCGCGCATCTTGAAGCGCATCTGCAAACCCCGCACATGAAAGCATATAGCGAAGCCGTAAAAGGTGACGTGCTGGAGATGAATATTCGTATCCTGCAGCCGGGGCTTTGACATTTCTAAAAAGAGGCCGGTGCTGCTACCGGTCTCAGCCCAGATTAGCCATTCTTTCTTCCCGTTTTCAGTCCTCGATGGAAATCGTTAATTCGCTTAATGGTTTTAACCGCACGCTGCGGCACTGCGGAAGCTACCGACCAGACAATCATTTCCAGACACAACAATACCGTACCATGTAGCGGCGTTTTCCCTTTTTCATCCCCGCGCGGAACATGAATCACGATACTGGCGTCTTTGCTAAAACGTGAATCCAGCGCGTTTGTCAGCAAAATAACAGGGATCCCCAGCCGCCTCGCCTCACGAAGCGTTGTCAGCCCTTCCCGGTGCGCAGATTTTTGCGCCATCATGATCAGAACATCGCCACGTTGAAGCGCGATCAGTTGCTCGGCAAGGCCAATACCCGTACGGTTTAGTGCCGTGGCAGGCAAACCTATGCGGTTGAATAGTCGTGCGGTATAGTCCGCCAGAATACCCGAAGCGCCAATACCAAAAATAGCGACTTGCCGTGCCTGCACCAACAACGCTACAGCTTGCGCAAGCGCGTGGCGGTTTTCAGGCTCTGACAGGACATTACAGGTATACAAATGCCCTTCAAGAACAAAGTCGATTGCGGTGTTAACATCGCTCGTCAAGTTACTCACCGTCGTAGACATCTTTTCGCTGGAACTAAGGGCTGGACCAAGCCACTGTTCCAGAGTGCGTTTCAGATCACGCAGCCCGGCAAACCCCAGGGCCTGTATAGCCCTGATAACTGTGGCATCGGAAGTGTTCAACGTGGCCGCAATTTCCATCGCCGTTTGCTCGAGTACCACTTCACGATGCTCATTAATGTAGCTGGCGACAGCTCTTAACCCAGGCGTTAACTGACTCGCGCGAGTGCGAAAACGCTCACCAAAAATATCAACCCGCGCTTTATCTTTCTGGATCATTTAGCCTCCGGTAGAGGTCGCCCTGCAATTTGTGATTGTATCTGCGCAGCCATCAGCCCCAGAGATGCAAAGGAGTTAGAAATTGCCTCTTCACGAGAAATCAGCACATAACGCCCGGAACGACAGGCAGTCAGAAACTGACACCATCCCGGCATGACTTTTTCCATTGCTGCCAGCTCATCCTGAGGTTTACCACCGGTGTCACCGCGCCAGGTTGCAAAAACAAAATCGGCATCCAGTTCAGGTAAACGCTCCGCGCTCACATCCATTCGCCCACCTTCAGGAATGCTCTCAATCAGCGGCGGAAAACGAAAACCAGCATCGCGTAATACCCGCCCCAGCGAATGATAGCTATGCATCACATTAATTTTTCCCTGGTTTGCCTGAATCACCGATACCGTTATTTTTTGGCTGTCCAGCGTCGCCTTCAGCGCATTGATTTGTGCCTGATAGCGGCGTTCAAGTATCGCCAGCTGCGACTGCGTTCCTGTAAGTTCTGCCAGCTTGCGATAGATTTCTGGCGCACCCCCTTTGAGATGATCAATGCTCACCGTGGGCGCAATTTTTTCAAGTTGTTCAATGGGCGTATTACGGGTCGGTTCTGTGATGATCAGGTCAGGCTTTGCCGCCACAATCGCTTCAATATCAATATCAGCGGTACCAATAAAGGCGATCGATGAATTATCAAAGTCGACACCTGTCAATAACGCGCCAGATCGAATGAAATGGCTACCGTCAGGCCGAGTTCGCCCGTGGCTGGCGACAGGAGGTACACCGAGCTCAATCAGAGGAATAGTGATATCAAGATCGTGTAAAGAGACAATTCTCTTTGGATGAGCAGGAACAGTGACTTTGCGCCCTAAATCATCAGTAAATACCTGAACAGGTTCTGTTGCACGGGAAAAAAATGACAACAGTATCAGCAGAGAAAAAAATAAACGCATATAACTCCCGTTAAAAACTGTTCCTGCGCTGCCAGAGCAGTAGCAAAAAAAATGGTCCACCAATCAGTGAGATAATGATTCCGGCAGGCAGTTGCAAAGGCAAAAAAGCCAAACGACCAATGCTATCCGCCAGAATAACTAACAACGCCCCCGATACCGCGCTCCCCAGCAGTAATGTCGTCTGCCCGCCACGTAGAATAAAACGTGATATATGGGGTGCTATCAATCCGACAAAACCGATGTTACCAACACACGAAACGCAGACGGCTGTCAGGATTATGGGTGCGGCGACACGTAACAACGCCAGACGAGAACTATTCACCCCTAACCCGGTTGCAACCTGATGACCAAGCAGAGCGATATCCGCAGTCCTGGCGGTGAACAGCAATAAAAGAGCGGCTGGCAACATCCAACAGGCTGAAATACCGACTAACATCCAGTTAGCTGCATGCAGGCTTCCCGATAACCACATCAATGCAGTTTGTACATCTCGAACATCTGCAGTGGTCATAAATACACCGATACCGGCGGCGAAAAACCAGGAAACACCAATACCAATCAGAACAAATCGCGGGCGGGAAATATCGCGCGCACAAAAAATCACGATTAAAGCCACCAACAGGCCACCAGCAAGACCAGCCACTGGACGCCAGAACATTCCCAGCATTGGAAACTGGAAAATCAGCCACAGCACAGCCACGCTACATCCTTCTTTGACGCCGATTAACCCAGGATCGGCAAGGCCGTTACGTGCAATGGATTGCATTGCGGCCCCTGCCATACCTAACATGGCCCCGCATAGCAATGCCATGATGACTCTCGGCAAGCGAATATCCTGCACAATATAACGTGCGTCTGTGCTTACGTTTTCTGGAGAGAACAATGCTCGTCCTACTTCCGATGCCGGGACGGAGAAAGAGCCATGCATCAGACCGAATATCAGTATTCCAACCGCAAACAGAAACAACCCACCAAGCAACACCAGATTTTTAGGGCGTACCAGTGTCGAAAACTTACCAACACGTAGTGGTCGTAGCCCGACGTTCATTATCCGACTCATTTGAACATCCTCGTCGCCATAATGACAAAAACGGGCGCACCAACTAACGCCGTCATGACACCGGTCGCTAACTCATGGGGCGTGAAAAGCGTCCGGGCAATAATATCTGCCAGTAATAACAAAAGTGCGCCGACACAAGCTGAAAGAGGGAGCAGAACGCGCAGATCCGCTGATACCAGACGCCGGACAATCTGCGGTACCAACAGGCCGACAAAACCAATGGGGCCAGCAATCGATACGGCTGCGCCACAGAGCAACGCGATCGCAAGCAGGGTAAATGTTCGCGTGCGGAGTACAGAGACGCCCAGCCCCTGCGCCATGCGATCGCCCAGTGCCAACATGTTAAGGGAGGGTGCAAGGTAAAGGGCTAACACAAATCCCCCCAGAGAAAACCAGGCGGACGTACCCAGCGTCGCCCAATCCTGCCCCGCTAAATCACCTGCTAGCCATGTCCGCATCGCCAGCAGTGTTTGTTCGTCAAGAATCAGGATTGCAGCCGTTATTGAGGACACGAACGCCGATAGCGCCACGCCGCATAAAGTAACTTTCATTGGCGTTACCCCTGAACGCCCTGCGGAGGAAAGCAGCAATATCAACAGGAACAATAACGCGCCCCCCGTAGATGCCAGCAGTGGGCGTCCAACCGGAAAGGCCAGTCCAAGCGCACTGGCGGCAACGACAGCAAGAGCGGCTCCGGCATTTAAGCCTAAAATATGTGGCTCCCCCAATGGGTTACGAATGACAGCCTGCAACAAAGCACTAGCAACACCAAGAGAAGCACCGGTAAGCAATGCTGCCGCTAAACGCGGCAAACGGAGTCTTACAATTACGTTGTGATCGAAGTTTTGCGGATCAAAATGAAGAAATGCCTGCAACACCGTTTGTGGTGCAATAAATCGGGCACCAATCCCTAGATATACCACGCATCCCACCAGCAGTAAGGCGAGGAAAATTACAGTAACCAGCCCTGTGCGCATCATACTTTTTCTACACCACGAAACGGCATGAAGAACGGCTTTCCCGTCAGAGGATTTATTGATGCGTGAACATCAACGTCAAAGACAGCTTTTACCAGTTCAGGCGTGCAATGCTCCCCCTCATTCAACACACGCACCACTTTCCCCTGGCGTAAAAATATCAACGTATCGCCATAATTGACGGCAAAATTCAGATCATGCAACACCACGACGACTGTACGCCCGTGATGACGCGTTAAATCATGTAATAACTCAAGAATTTCAACCTGATAACGTAAATCAAGCCAGGTTGTGGGTTCATCCAGCAGGATATAAGGCGTCTTTTGCGCCAACACCATCGCAATCCAGCAACGCTGGCGCTGCCCACCAGAGAGTTTTTCAACAGGTAAATGTGCAAACTCCTGCGTACCGGTTAATTTCAGGGCCTCTTCCACCGCCTGCTCATCGGCGTCGCTCCATTGACGTATGAAATTTTGCCAGGGAAAACGCCCACGCGACACCAGTTCATAAACGGTTAAGCCCTCCGGCAATAATGGCGACTGCGGCAAGATCCCAAGTCTACGGGATAACGCTTTCGTTGGTTGCTCGTGAATCGCTTTGCCATCAAGCAATATCGAACCGCCCATGGGTTGCAAGATACGTGCAATGGTGCTGAGCAACGTCGACTTTCCACAGCCGTTTGCCCCAACCAGAACGGTCATTTTTTCTGTGGGAACGGAGAAAGAAACACCATCAACAATGATCTTCTTGTGATACCCGGCAGAAACATTGTCGAGGATCAGCCCCTGCCCTTTTGCGTTATGTGCCACGTGTACGCCAACTTAATCAAAGACAAACAAAAATAAAACTCATTCTCCTTTGAGAGTTTGACGCCACAAAATGTAGTAGTCAAGCAGTTAAAAGCCACACAAAAACAAGGTAAATAACAGGTAAAATATTTTTATACATAAAAATAAAAACATTAAATATCAACAAATTAAAAGCAATCAAATTGTATAAACTTTTCATAAAAACACATGTAGCAATTTTTTGTTATTTCTCATTTACTACTACATTACTGCGTGATTGAATGATTCTCAATTACATATCCGATGGCGAAATAACAAACGGATAGTGCTTAGTGAGCAATAAGAAACAATTTTCACTCGCGACAATCCGCGAGTTTTTGGGATAACAGACTAAATGGCTATGTTCACACCTTCATTCTCAGGACTCAAAGGTCGGGCGCTCTTTTCACTGCTTTTTGCGGCACCGATGATTCATGCAACAGACTCTGTAACGACCAAAGATGGCGAAACAATCACTGTTACAGCAGATGCAAATACCGCAACTGAGGCAACCGATGGTTATCAACCTCTGAGCACCTCCACGGCGACATTAACCGATATGCCGATGCTGGATATCCCGCAAGTGGTCAATACGGTTAGCGATCAGGTTCTGGAAAACCAGAATGCGACAACGCTGGATGAGGCGCTTTATAACGTCAGTAACGTGGTACAGACCAATACATTAGGCGGGACTCAGGATGCTTTTGTACGCCGTGGGTTTGGCGCAAACCGGGATGGCTCCATCATGACCAACGGTCTGCGAACCGTACTTCCTCGTAGTTTCAACGCCGCAACAGAGCGTGTGGAAGTGCTAAAAGGCCCGGCCTCCACGCTATATGGCATTCTCGATCCTGGCGGACTGATTAACGTCGTGACCAAGCGCCCGGAAAAAACATTCCATGGTTCGGTTTCAGCCACCTCCTCCAGTTTTGGTGGCGGCACTGGGCAACTTGATATCACAGGTCCCATTGAAGGCACTCAGCTGGCGTATCGCCTTACCGGGGAAGTGCAGGATGAAGATTACTGGCGAAACTTCGGTAAAGAGCGCAGTACATTTATTGCCCCGTCACTCACCTGGTTTGGTGATAATGCAACAGTAACCATGCTCTATTCCCATCGGGACTATAAAACTCCGTTCGATCGTGGAACGATTTTCGACCTTACGACGAAACAGCCCGTAAACGTTGATCGAAAAATACGTTTTGACGAACCGTTTAATATTACAGATGGTCAGTCCGATCTGGCGCAACTCAACGCAGAATATCATCTCAATAGCCAGTGGACAGCGCGCTTTGATTACAGCTACAGCCAGGATAAATACAGCGATAATCAGGCGCGTGTTACCGCGTATGATGCAACGACAGGAACACTGACACGGCGTGTTGATGCAACTCAGGGATCTACCCAGCGTATGCATGCTACTCGTGCGGATCTGCAAGGGAATGTTGATATTGCCGGATTCTATAATGAGATTCTGGGTGGGGTGTCATATGAATATTATGATCTTCTGCGTACAGATATGATTCGCTGTAAAAAAGCTAAAGATTTCAATATATACAACCCTGTTTATGGTAATACCAGCAAATGTACAACGGTTTCGGCGTCGGACAGTGATCAGACGATCAAACAGGAGAGCTACTCAGCGTATGCACAGGACGCACTCTATCTGACCGATAACTGGATTGCCGTCGCCGGGATCCGCTATCAGTATTACACGCAGTATGCGGGTAAAGGCCGTCCTTTTAATGTCAATACTGACAGCCGCGATGAACAATGGACTCCCAAACTGGGGTTGGTCTACAAACTGACGCCATCGGTATCCTTATTTGCCAATTATTCGCAAACATTTATGCCGCAGTCGTCAATTGCCAGCTACATTGGCGATCTTCCACCAGAATCATCTAATGCTTACGAAGTCGGGGCAAAATTCGAGCTATTCGATGGTATCACCGCAGATATTGCGCTGTTTGATATCCATAAACGTAATGTGTTGTATACCGAAAGTATTGGTGATGAAACCATCGCCAAAACGGCAGGCCGTGTTCGTTCAAGAGGGGTAGAAGTCGACCTTGCGGGAGCATTAACTGAAAACATTAATATCATTGCCAGCTACGGCTATACCGATGCTAAGGTTCTGGAGGATCCTGATTATGCAGGGAAACCATTGCCGAATGTTCCTCGTCATACCGGTTCGCTATTCCTGACCTATGATATTCATAACATGCCAGGCAATAATACGCTGACATTTGGCGGTGGTGGACATGGTGTAAGCCGTCGTTCGGCAACCAATGGGGCTGACTATTATCTGCCAGGCTATTTTGTTGCCGATGCCTTCGCCGCATACAAAATGAAATTGCAGTATCCGGTCACACTGCAATTAAACGTCAAAAACCTGTTTGATAAAACGTATTACACCTCTTCCATCGCCACAAATAATCTGGGCAACCAGATTGGCGATCCGCGTGAAGTGCAATTCACGGTGAAAATGGAATTTTGATCAAAAAAGCCCGGTATACACTTGTATACCGGGCTATGTTTTATTCTTCTGGCGGGAGGATTATCAGACCTCAATCTCTGCCATGTCGCCTTTCTCTTGCAACCAGTTGCGGCGATCTTCCGAGCGTTTCTTCGCCAGCAGCATATCCATCATCGCGTCAGTACGCTGATCGTCTTCATCATCGATAGTCAACTGCACCAGACGGCGAGTGTTCGGATCAAGCGTGGTTTCGCGCAATTGCATCGGGTTCATTTCCCCGAGACCTTTAAAACGCTGGACGTTTGGCTTGCCTTTCTTGCGTTTTAATTGCTCAAGTACGCCCTCTTTCTCTTCTTCCGTCAGCGCGTAATAAACCTCTTTCCCGAGGTCAATACGGTAGAGCGGTGGCAGTGCAACGTAAACGTGACCGTGTTTCACCAATGCGCGGAAGTGTTTTACAAACAAAGCGCAGAGCAGCGTGGCAATGTGCAGACCATCGGAGTCAGCATCCGCCAGGATACAGATCTTGCCGTAACGAAGCTGGCTCAAATCGTCGCTGTCAGGATCGATACCGATAGCTACCGAAATATCGTGCACTTCCTGCGAAGCCAGCACTTCGTCGGAAGAGACTTCCCAGGTGTTAAGGATCTTACCTTTCAGTGGCATGATCGCCTGATATTCGCGATCGCGCGCCTGCTTGGCAGATCCGCCTGCGGAGTCACCTTCCACAAGGAATAGTTCGGTACGGTTAAGATCCTGCGCGGTACAGTCAGCCAATTTACCAGGCAGCGCCGGGCCGCTGGTTAGCTTTTTACGCACCACTTTTTTAGCCGCACGCATACGACGCTGGGCGCTGGAAATCGCCATCTCTGCCAACAGCTCCGCCGCCTGAACGTTCTGGTTCAGCCACAGGATGAAGGCATCTTTCACCACGCCCGAAACGAATGCCGCACACTGACGCGAAGAGAGACGTTCTTTGGTCTGCCCGGCAAACTGCGGATCCTGCATTTTTACTGACAGCACATAGGCGCAGCGATCCCAGATATCTTCCGCCGACAGCTTTACACCACGCGGCAGAATGTTGCGGTATTCACAGAACTCACGCATCGCGTCCAGCAGGCCCTGACGCAGGCCATTAACATGGGTACCGCCCTGCATCGTTGGGATCAGGTTGACGTAGCTTTCGGTCAGCAGTTCACCGCCTTCCGGCAGCCACAGTAGCGCCCAGTCCACCGCTTCAGTATCGCCAGCGAAATTACCGATAAACGGTTTTTCTGGCAGCGTCGGTAAACCGTTTACCGCTTCCGCCAGGTAATCATTCAGACCGTCCTGATAGCACCAGCGCTGTTCGGTGTTGTTGATCTCATCTTTAAAAGTGATCTCAACGCCCGGGCACAGTACCGCTTTGGCTTTCAGCACATGCGTCAGGCGTGAAACAGAAAAACGCGGGCTGTCAAAGAAGGTTTCATCCGGCCAGAAGTGCACGCTGGTACCGGTATTGCGTTTACCGCAAGTGCCGACAACCTGTAAATCTTGCACCTTTTCGCCATTTTCAAAGGCGATGTTATAGATCTGACCATCGCGGCGTACGTTAACTTCTACGCGCTTCGACAGGGCGTTAACTACCGAAATCCCCACGCCATGCAGGCCGCCAGAGAACTGGTAATTTTTGTTAGAGAATTTACCGCCCGCGTGCAGACGGCAAAGAATCAGTTCAACCGCCGGTACCCCCTCTTCCGGGTGAAGATCTACCGGCATCCCGCGCCCATCGTCAATCACTTCTAACGACTGGTCGGCATGTAAGATTACATCCACGCGTTTTGCGTGGCCCGCCAGTGCTTCATCGACACTGTTATCAATAACTTCTTGCCCCAAATGGTTAGGGCGAGTGGTATCGGTATACATCCCCGGACGGCGGCGAACCGGCTCAAGCCCGGTGAGTACCTCAATGGCATCAGCGTTATAAGTTTGCGTCATGGTTTAAGTTA
>OJKD01000088.1_pt1 | contig 9440 bp, 9 predicted proteins | sample 1596511 | NCBI WGS metagenome assembly OJKD01 (sample SAMEA4350133, study PRJEB24818) | metagenome | biome: human; feature: gut; material: faeces | place: Denmark | collected 2013-09
AAGAAACCGTTCGTTGTCCCACATACACCCCTTACTAGTCCATTATTTATTTCCCCAACTGCACATACCGAGATTACTAATCACATTTATTGCCACACAGTTTGATATCGGTTTTTATTAGTTGGAAAACAAATAATCAATACCGATTAATCGTTTTAAATTAGTTGGTTATCCTTTCTTCGATTGCTCATAGGCAGCTAAATGATTTTTTAATGCCTGTGCAATGGGCGGTAGTCCGGCAGACCCGGATGCCTGTCCACTTGTCGGTGGCGGCGGTGCCGGACGGGCTGGCTTAAAGCCCGAAGTCTCAGAAATTTTCGATTGCTCATAGGCAGCTAAATGATTTTTTAATGCCTGTGCAATGGGCGGTAGCCCAGCAGACCCAGATGTCTGGCCGCTTGTTGGTGGCGGCGGTGCCGGACGGACTGGCTTAAAGCTTGAAGTCTCAGAAATTTTCAATAGCTCATAGGCAGCTAAATGATTTTTTAATGCCTGCGCAATGGGCGGTAGCCCGGCAGACCCGGATGCCTGTCCACTTGTCGGTGGCGGCGGTGCCGGACGAGAGGGAGTAAATGAAGTCACCTGGCTACTCACATTAAAAATCGTTCTCGCATTAACATTCGACGAACCTGGAGAAAAGGGGGAATGAACTCTCACCGGAGTAAGACGAACAGCCTGAGGGGCTACAGAAAATCCAGTTCCCCCCGCAGAGCTCACTCGACTTGCGATACCTACAAGCTGCCGCCCTAGTGTAGAAGCAGCGTTACTAATTCCATTAAGCATAATTTATGCCTCTTTATATCTAATCTTGGCTAACTCTCATATATATCAAAACGAATAATAAAATGATTTTTAAATCAAAATAAATTAAAATCCTCGTACCCAACCACTAACATTCTCATGGAACAAACTGTACAATAACTGACTCGACTCATCATCCATACAGCCCTCCAAAGCCTTTATCGCATCATTTTTTCTATTTAATCCAAATAAGATAATAAATTCTAAATGTGCGATATCTTTTTTATCAGGTATAATTTGTGGGAATACATTCAGGATAGCTTCCGCATATTTGGGAAGCTTATGGTTTGCCGCAGCTACAGCCGCCCACACCAGTATCTTATTAGCAGAAATATCATTAACCATAAAAATTAAAAACTACGGTTAGAAATGGTTGAGACCAGATCTTTTATCGTTTTCAACATTCCACTTTCTACGTTAACATAAGCAGAATATTGCTGAACCGCAAACTGCAACTCTAACATTTTTTCAGGGTCATTAACCAAATCGGTGCTATTAAGTAACTCTGGCACAGAATCGCTCAGCGTTTTACCTACTTCACCCATTTGTTGAGTAATTTCAGATAAATTCATTAAATTTCCCTCAGAAGTTAATAAAATAATTTTTTTTAACTATTTACGTTCATTACGAACCAAATTCCGTCTTCTGTTTCTTGCTGCACGGCACCCTTTCTGATGAAGTAATTAAACAACTCTTCGCGCTTTTGACGTTCTGAATCTGAACCAATCTTAGATTTCATCGCACTGATTTTCTTAATACCCGAAAAGTGGTGATACAACTCTTCGAGCAAACGAGTCAGTGATAAAACAGGGCCGTTAAGCCCTGTTTGGTTACGTGCTTCAAAAGAGCACAAAATCAGTTCTTGTTCATCCAGTCTGTACGCTAATGAAAAAAAAGGTGTCTCAATCCGCCATCCGATAAAAAAGGCACTGCCACAAAGAAACTCCTTCTGTATTGTGTACCCTTTTTGTTCAAGATAGTAATTAAACACTTCATCATTAAACGTATCGACCATGATCAATTACCCAGCTAAGCGAGCCGCTTGCCCCATGCGATTAATAAGGTCAGTAAGATCACGGGCTGTCGTTGTCATATCACGTAGACGGCTAGAGATATCATCCTGCGCTCTGCGAACATCCTGTTTGTAGGTATCTAAATTCGACGCCTGAAGATTTTCTACAGATTTAGCACGCTGCTCATTGATATCATGATTGGACTTGACAGATTCAGATATCGTTGTTGGCAATGTTTTCGTACCTTCAGCAAGGCTGGTAACAACAATAAATGGCGTTGAACCGGAAATCCTTCCGGCAGCAGCAGTAAAGCGACTTAATAATCCTGCCTTCTGTGCTAATTCTTGAGCAGCATCAGCAGCCTCTTCAGCTACCTGAGAAGCTTTCTGAGCCGAAGTAGCAACATCATCAGTGATACCGGATGTACGACTGGCCGCTTTTGCAGCTGTCGCGATAGTTTGCTGCATTGCGCCAGCTGCATCATCTGCTGCATCTGCAATACCTTCGGAAGCCTTCGCCAGTGCTTTAGTTGAAGCTTCAGAGACTGTACCGATAGACTTCGCAGAAGTAGAAGCGGCTTGCTGAGCGACATCACTCGCGCCTTTAGTTGCGCTATTAATGGCAGCAAAAGAGCCTAAAATCCCCAGGACAGATGAGATAGCACCACCAATCAGAGCGGCTGTCGCACCGGCTTTTTTCTCATCAATAGCTTTATTTTGGCTCTCAAAAACGGCTTTTTGGATGTCATAGCTTTGCGCCAATTGCTTCTGAAGATAATCTTGCAATGTGGTGACCATCTCACGCAACAGTTTTTGAACCTCCAGCAGAAGTTTAGAAATATCCACTCTGCCATCAGTAAGTAAAGATGAACTGATTGACGAAGTTGATGTAGTTGTTGAACTGGTGCTGTCAGTCGTGCTGCTCAAAACAGAATTAACTGCGATTGCCGCATTGTTATTATCGATAGTATTCATAATAAACGCCTCTTTAATAATTAAACTCGACCGCTGACAATACGGCTATTCACTCGCGCAGAATCAGACATCAGCTGAGAAGCACTCTGTATATAATTCGCCTGGTTTTGCAGCTCGAGAGTAGCTTTTTCCAGCTCTGCCTTCGCACTCTGACTTAAGTACTCACTTTGTCGAGTTAAATTTTCCACAGCAAAAGCAGAAACCTGTGATAACACATTATAATACGCTGCGTCATTATTCAGCACAGTTGTACCAATAGAGCGCGAAGAAGTAGTTAAACCATTTGCCACTGCCGAAATTTTCGATGCAACATTTTCAACAAAAGTGTCGGCCAGCGTAGTGACTACTTTTACGATGTTTGAACCAACTTTGTTAGCGACATCGCCAACTTTAGATATAAGTGAAGACACCCCGCCAATGCCGGCTGTCAGAATACCTGCGGCAAGAGATAGACCGCCAAAAGCTTGCGCTGCTGTTTTTAACGCCTGTGGAGCATCATCGCCCATAACATCAACTGCAGTTTGCAGTGCCATTGCTGTTGCACTAATAGCAACAACAGCCCAGAGTGCCGGGTTAAAAATAGCTGCAATAGCAGTTGCTGCAACCCCTAACCAACCAAAGACCTGACCAACAATTTTACTTTTTTGTGCTTTCTCTTCGGCTTTTTGTTGTTCTTCGAGCTGCTTTTTAAACTCCAGCGTTTTATTATCCAGCGCTTTATTTTGTCCATCCGCGTAGATCTCGTTGGAGTTTTTCATACTCGCAACTCTCTGCGCTGAGGCATCCAGGGATAACAGAGTGGCCATCATCATCATGGCCTGAGGGTCAACGTTATTCACCTGAGAAAGATAAGGATAGCCAGAGCTTGCATTCTGAGTGCTGCGCTGTGGTTCTGTTCCCTCTGTTCGACTCGTAACTTCACCACTAATACCACCAAACAGCTTACTCAGGACATCCTCAGCAGCAGAGGGCGTCACTAATGAGTGACCTGCCGGTGGCGTTGGTAAAGCGGTACTTTCTGTCCAACTTGCTGATGGGGCCGTGGATTTAACCAGTTGTAAATCCAGCGCGGAAGTCACTTCAGACTGATTAATACCTGAAGTAGCCGTAGCAGCACTGGCTCCAGACCTCACAGACTGGATATCGTTATTTACATTAAGCATAGTTATCTCCGGTTATTTACCAAGGGATATTCCTGAAATAGTTCTATATTGCAGTGACTGCATATCAGAACGTGCACTCGTTAATAGGTTTAACGTATTTGACATTTGCTGTATTTCAAGCTGGCTATTATTGACCGTCGTTGTCAAATTATTCGCTTTAGCTGAAATAGCTGCTTTCACCGTTTGCAAATCACCAGCGCCTAATTGAGCATTTATATTGTCAATACCACTTATTGTAATGTCATTGCGAGGATCATTTATATATGAAATCACTTCATCAGGAAGTTGAGCTTTCGCATTCTTGTCAGAGCTACTCTGAACGTCAGCAATTTTAGCATCTACAAGATTAGCCATTTTTTGGGCAGTGGTTGACTCCTTAGATGCCTCATTCATATCAGCAAACTTTGCAATCGACAGATCGCTTTGTGCCTGATACATATAGGCAAACATGAGAATTGCAGCCTGAAAAACACCGAGTTTATTAAATAGATCAATAACGTCATCTTTCGACATGCTCCCTAAATCATAGGCCATTGATGTCGAAGTACTCGCATTCGCACTAGCAACTGATGCTGTAGTTGATGTATCCATGTATATACCTCTTCATAATCTTTCTTAGCATGACAAAAACTATAAAAAAAACAATATCACATAACATCCTCCTTATAATCTATCACTTTACCAATCATTAATAATGTATTACTCCTCTGCTCGTTATCAATAAAACAAGCATCAGGTAATGATGCAAAAAATTCTTTCAATAAATGGAAATAATAAACATGTTTATCTTCGACAATCGATACCCGAGAAGGGCTCTCCAGTAGCCAGTCTTCTGTTAACCATACATGTTCAATAATAGATAGCACTTCATTTAAAATGACATCTTTATCTTTCTTAATGGAGATTGCAATAATATCCGTATAGTTATTAAGTGATAAAAAAATGATTATCCGACATAAATCACTAATAATTGAAGATGTTCTTACCTTGTCTTCAAAAGAAGACATATAAGACAGATCGAACGATAGCGCCCTAATAATAACCTTTAAGTGCTTTTCACGCTCAGGAAGATCCTTGATCTCCATAAACCAGTCAAGTAAAGAGGCTCCGTTTTCAGAGTCCTCGTCCTTAGCCTTTTCATAAAGCTTCTTGATCTTCTGGATACCTTCCTGATTTAACTCACCCACCCCTAACCAGGAAAGCAGAGCCAGCTCCCAATCATCTTCGCCTAATAAATCTAATAATAACCTGGCATATTTCTTTTTTAATTCAATCTTAACAAACTTAGATTGCAATAAAGAAGATATTAGCGCAACAATTTCCCCCTTTGGCATGTTGCCAAACATCGCCAAAGTAGGATCGTGTTGTTCCAGCAGCCCGCTGTTTTTTAATGATAGTTCTTTTATTTTATCACTATCGGTAAGAGTAAGCAGCTCTTGCATATCATTGAGCAGCTTCTCGATTGTCGTGCCTTCCTCTTCTTTCCTTGCGCTACCTTTGCGATATCCCAGGCTTAGCCCTTCAATCGTTTCAGAAAGCGATGAACTAGTAATCATTGCTAATTCATTTTGCAAATTTATTAATGGCGAAGAAATATTAGAAGAATTTTTTTGCGTTAATTGCTGAGATTCTAATTCAAAATCTAATGAATTAGAATTAAAAACAGATGCGGGGTTTTGATTAAATTCAATACCATTAGCCATTGGAAACTCACGTAATCATTAATTATGAATATTCCATTAAATAGTACTGTACAACAGCTTCCTTTCTACTCTATTCTTAGACGATGTAAGTTCACCATATTTTTTCTCATTGTTCAACCACCAGGATGAATAAAATTTAAAAATGTTATCCTCATATAAAATAAAACTTCTCAATGGTGCGATGCGTAATCGGGAATTACAACTTCCGATGGGAAACCTAACGCTAGGTACGGAAGATAACGATATTGTTTACTTTCCCCTTGAACAAGGCCTCAATCAGTTTTTACTTGATATACGTGAGGAAGGTGTTTTCCTTTTATCTCCGGTTGAATTTTGGATTGATGGGCAACCCACGCCCTATGAAGCAGATAAACCATTACCTGTCGGAAAGATTATTGATATAGCGGGATGTTGCTTCATCATTGGTGATATTGACCATTCCTTGCCATTGTCTGATGTGCCAGAAAGGTTTTCTGCCAAAAATCAACGCAAAAAACGCCTTATCCTGGCGAGCGTGATTGGTGCTACTTTTGCGTTGTCTGGTGCCATCGGCAGTTACGTTTTGCTTTCCCCAAAAGCTGAACCCCCAACGTTTACCAGAGCTGATGTATATCAGCAGCTAAAAGAAAACAAACTTCATGCAATCACTCTGGTATGGCATGGAAAAAATATCGCGCTTTATGGGCGTTGCGAATCAACCACGGATTTAACTCCATTTTTTAATTACCTGAAAGAAAAAAATATTTTTTATTACAATAAAATCATTTGCAATAACCAAATCATATCCGCAATTAATGATGTCTTAACGGAATACGGTTACAAAGATATCATTATTACAAAAGGTAATAAGCCTGGATTCTTTCTGTTATCGGGATACATTCCCCCTTCACCCAAATGGAGCGAGGTTGAAAATCTGTTACTGAATACGCCAGGGGTTGCAGGATGGGAAATACACAACAACAGTAACAATAAAATCAATGAACTGGCATCAGAGTTTAAAAAGAATAAACTAATAAACTATGTCAATATTTTCAAAAAGAATGATGTCATCATTGTCGCGGGGGAAGTTTCTCAACAGAACGAGAGTAAGATCCTTGCCATTATAAATGCAATGAACAAAAATAGTAACGTCAAGATACTCTTTCAGAACATTCAGCCGTACATTTCAGCAGATATTTTTCCCGGAAAAATACTCAGAATCAGCGGTACGATGAAGAATCCTACAATTGCTCTTGATAATGGTACCAGCCTCGGGATTGGTAGCATTCTGAAAGGAGGCTATGTCATCGACGCAATTGATCCTAAAGATGGTATCAACATCTCCCGCCCAGACGAATATATACATATTCCACTGTCGTATTAATTTGTTATCCCCTTCCCCCTCTTCGGAGGGTTTTTTATTGTGTGGATGCTGTAGATATGGTCTTCATGATGTCAACTTATTGGGTGGAGAGAAAAGCTAGCCAGAGACTTGATTACCAGGATACAACTCGAAAGGTGCTAATATAGAATATATCGCATAAAAATGTCCGACTAAAACACACATTTTAGCCGGACAATGATTAGATATTTATTAAGTTTATTTTACACAAGTGGCATAAGCATTAGTAGTATTAGTTTCAACGCCATTAAGAGGGTTTTGTCTAACTAGATCGTATGTACTTGCAACTCCACTGTTCATATCCACTGTTGTTTGTTGTACCCAAGAGCTTATAGTCAGAAGAGACTTGTAATATTCATATTTATTTGCTGCTCCCCATGTGTTAAAGACATTTTTCAGTTCATCCTGAGAAGAGGGTAATCTTCCTCCCAAAATCTTACATGTATTCACAGCATCATTATAAGTCACACGCTTGCTCATATTAGGAACAATCAGGCTATTAGGTGTTGCAATAGTATAAGTTGCGGTTTGATTATCACTTGAGACAACGGTAATAGTTGTAGTTCCCTTATCTTTTAAGGTGACCTGACCAGAAGAGGCATCCACCGAAGCAATCGCTGTATTTGCTGAGCGCCATGTATATTTTCCGTTACCTCCGCTAGCTTTCAGCTTAACTTGTCCATATTGCAACCATACAGTAGGTAACTTCCCTTTAACTCCGGTTCCAACAATTTCAATATTACCGTCATCAACTGTAAGTGGTGTAAAAAATTCAACTTCAGGGGCTTTGACGTCAACGGCGACATCGCTAACACGGGCACTAACGAGGGATTTCCCTTGAGTCGCCGATGTTAATGTTACTTTAGCATAGCCATTCGCATCCGTTTTTTCAGTGGGCTTACTTAATGTACCTAAGGTCTTCGTAAAGGTCACTTCTTCGCCGGATACCGGCTGACCATTTTTCATCACTTTAACAGTGTATGTAATAGCATCCTTACCATTTGCTACTGCAGTTGTTTTATCAGCCTTAATCTCGGTAATACTAGCCTTACTTTGATCAACAAATATGACCGCATTGGCATTAAGCGCTGAAGTCATCTCCGCTGTTTTAGCAGACACGACGACCTGGCCTGGTTTATCCGATTTCAGCGTTACAGTCGCCTTACCGCTACCATTGGTATTGGCACTATTGGCACTTAAAACTGCAGTTCCTGAAACAATGTTAAATGAAACAGGGACATTAGCCTGAGCTACCCCATTCTTTTTGACCGTCGCGGTATAAGTAATCGCTTCGTTGCCGTCCGCTTTAGCCGATGTCTTATCAGCCGTAAAGTCCGTTACCCCAACCTGGTCGACAACTTGACCATTCGACAGAACGGTAATAGTAAGCTGTACATTGTTAGAGCTATTGCCATTACGGTCATAGGCGCGAGCCGTCACTTTATAAATATTGCTGCCACCTTGCACATAAGCAGGCAAAATAGCCTGGTAATCTTGTGCGCTTTGGCTTCCGCTATGCTGAATCTGACCGCCCTGGCTACGTAATGAACTATCATCCCAGACGATACGATCCAGACCGTATTTGCTCTTAACGATCAATTGAATCTTCTGCGTACTGCGTTCAGTACCATTAATATCATGCGGAATATTCAGAGAAAGAATATCCTGCTTTTTGTACTCCAGAATAATATTGTTATTACGCTGAACCAGATCGTAACGGCTGCCTGATAATGTTCTTAACTCGTTAACATACTGTGGCTCAATTTGCTGAGACCACGGTTTATCAAACTGATAACGGAACTGCATTGAGTAAAGGAGATCATTTTCATTACCCGTACCATGACGGTAATCGATCCCCATCGTCACCAGAGGAATCGGAGTATAGTTTACACCAACGGTCGCCGCACCAGGATTCGACTGCAGCTTATCAGAATTAAACAAAGCAACATTATCACCATAATACTGCTCATACATCAGCCTGGCACCTAATGCCGGGTATGATGGCAGATAGCCATTAAAACGGATATCGAAGCCATTTGCTGGGCGCTCATCATAGTCTTTCTTATTGTATGACTCATGCCAGCCGCTCATGCGGAAATAGCCGTTAACACTACTTTTGAAATAGTCTCGCCAGTATTCGCCACCAATACCTAAACGGGTATTATCACCAGAAAAATCCTGATCAATGAAGACGTTATAGCCCAACATATTTTCAGGAAGGAAAAAACGCTGACCCGCACCTAAATTTGCCGTAAAGCGGGAGTCAATGTAACGCGCTCCGACCTGACCAAATGCCAGCATTTTTTCGGAATCATAGAACGGTAATAAGAAGTCCAGTGAACTACCGTCAAAGTTATTACCACTCTGCATATTAACCTCTGCCGTTCCACAATGTTGTAACCAGG
>OJKD01000106.1_pt1 | contig 8673 bp, 9 predicted proteins | sample 1596511 | NCBI WGS metagenome assembly OJKD01 (sample SAMEA4350133, study PRJEB24818) | metagenome | biome: human; feature: gut; material: faeces | place: Denmark | collected 2013-09
CTTCTCCCAAACCAACGTTTAAGAAAATGCAGCGATTACGACTAACTGGCATCATCCCCGGTTTTTATTCAGGGGATTGATCATGCTTATTGGCTATGTACGCGTGTCAACAAATGACCAGAACACCGATTTGCAACGTAATGCACTGAACTGCGCGGGATGTGAGCGGATTTTTGAGGACAAAATCAGTGGCACTAAGTCCGACAGACCGGGACTGAAAAAACTGCTCAGGACATTATCGGCAGGTGACACTCTGGTTGTCTGGAAGCTGGACAGGTTGGGGCGCAGTATGCGGCATCTCGTTACGCTGATAGAAGATCTGCGCCAGCGTGGCGTGAATTTCCGAAGCCTGACTGACAGTATTGATACCAGTACCCCAATGGGCCGTTTCTTTTTTCATGTCATGGGGGCCCTGGCTGAAATGGAGCGCGAACTGATAGTTGAACGTACCAGGGCGGGGCTTGCTGCAGCTCGCGCCAAAGGCAGAGTAGGTGGACGCCGTCCTAAGTTGACCACCGAACAGTGGGCACAGATTGGACGTTTACTCGAGGCCGGAGAATCAAGACAGCGTATTGCACTGATTTTTGATGTGGGCGTTTCTACCATTTATAGAAAATTTCCGGCAAATAAGAGCAATGAATCCCCCTGAATCAGCATAATTTTGATTATCCCTGCAAGCAGACAAATACCGTCATTTTGTGTGAATAACTGTACAACTACACTTAGCTGTTTGTCGGGCACAATCACTTCAACATAGGGCGAAGCCTAATCCAATCAGGAGGTTCGCCGCTATGGCTCAGGATTACCACCACGGGGTGCGCGTTGTTGAAATCAACGAAGGCACCCGATCCATTACCACGGTGAGCACCGCCATCGTGGGTATGGTCTGCACGGGCGATGATGCCGATGCAAAAATGTTTCCTCTTAATAAACCCGTGCTGATCACTGATGTGCTGACTGCCAGCGGTAAAGCGGGTGAGTCCGGCACGCTGGCCCGTTCGCTGGATGCCATCGCTGACCAGGCAAAACCCGTGACCGTTGTTGTGCGTGTGCCGCAGGGTGAAACGGAAGAAGAAACCACGACCAATATCATCGGCGCAGTGACTGCTGAAGGTAAAAAAACAGGCATGAAAGCCCTGTTATCTGCCCAGACACAGCTCGGCGTTAAACCGCGCATTCTCGGCGTGCCAGGTCACGATAACAAAGCCGTTGCTACTGAGTTGCTGAGTGTGGCGCAAAGCCTGCGTGGGTTTGCTTACCTGTCAGCGTATGGCTGCAAGACAGTACAGGAGGCGATCACTTACCGCGAAAACTTCAGCCAGCGCGAAGGGATGCTGATCTGGCCTGACTTTACTGGCTGGGACACGGCGCTGAATGCCGAAGCAACGGCATATGCCACCGCCCGTGCGCTTGGTCTGCGCGCCAAAATTGACGAGCAGACCGGATGGCACAAAAGCCTGTCCAACGTGGGAGTGAACGGTGTCACCGGAATTTCTGCTGATGTGTTCTGGGATCTGCAGGACCCGGCAACCGATGCAGGTCTGCTTAACCAGAACGACGTTACCACGCTTATCCGCAAAGACGGTTTCCGCTTCTGGGGTTCCCGCTGTCTGAGTGATGACCCGCTTTTTGCCTTCGAAAACTACACCCGCACAGCGCAGGTACTGATGGACACAATGGCAGAAGCGCACATGTGGGCGGTGGACAAACCGCTGAACCCGTCGCTGGCGCGCGACATTATCGAAGGTATCCGCGCCAAAATGCGCAGCCTGGTCAGTCAGGGCTATCTCATTGGTGGTGATTGCTGGCTGGATGAGTCGGTGAACGACAAAGACACGCTGAAAGCCGGAAAACTCACCATCGACTATGACTACACGCCAGTGCCGCCACTTGAAAATCTGATGCTGCGCCAGCGCATCACCGATCAGTACCTGGTGAATTTCGCCAGCCAGGTAAGCGCGTAAGGGGACAACATGGCTTTACCACGCAAATTAAAACATCTGAACCTGTTTAACGACGGGAACAACTGGCAGGGGATCGTAGAGTCGCTGACGCTGCCGAAATTCACCCGCAAATATGAGAAGTATCGCGGCGGCGGAATGCCTGGTGCAGTTGATGTGGATCTGGGACTGGATGACAGTGCACTGGATACAGAATTTTCCATTGGTGGTACTGAACTGCTGCTGTTTAAGCAGATGGGCAAAGCCACGGTGGATGGCATCCAGTTGCGCTTTACCGGCTCTATCCAGCGTGACGATACCGGAGAAGTGCAGGCCGTGGAGCTTGTGGTGCGTGGACGTCACAAAGAAGTGGATTCCGGCGAGTGGAAGACGGGCGAAAGCAACACCACCAAAGTGACCAGTACCAACAGCTACGCGAAGCTGACCATCAATGGTGAGGTGCTCTATGAAGTGGACCTTATCAACATGGTGGAAATTGTGGACGGTGTGGACCTGATGGAAGCGCACCGCAACGCCCTCGGCCTCTGATATATCTGAACGGCGCGGGATACCGCGCCAGAACCCAATTTACAGGACAGCAAAATGAGCGATAAGCAGACTGAAAAGACCATTCAACTGGATACCCCCATCAAGCGCGGTAAAACAGAAATCACCGAAATTGTGCTGCGTAAACCGCAGTCCGGTGCGCTGCGCGGTACACGCCTGCAGGCCATTATGGATATGGATGTAAACGCGATGATGACCGTGATCCCCCGCATCTCCAGTCCGGCACTGACTGCACAGGAAATTGCAGAGATGGACCCGGCAGATCTCACTGCCATGTCGGTTGAGGTTGTCACTTTTTTGTTGAAGAAGTCGGTGCTTGCCGGTTTACCGACAGCCTGACGGTTGATGATCTGGTGGCAGATATCGCCACCATTTTTCACTGGCCGCCATCCGTTACTGACGTTATGCCGCTGACCGAAGTGCTGGAATGGCGGTATAAAGCGATTCAGAGATGCGGGGCCAACGATGAGTGATAACAACCTGCGCCTGCAGGTCATTCTTAATGCGGTTGACAAACTCACCCGCCCATTCCGTGCTGCACAGGCCAGTTCAAAAGAGCTGGCTGGCGCAATTCAGAATACCCGAAACAGCCTCAAAGAACTGAATAAGCAGGCTGGCAGAATTGATGAATTTCGCAAGACGCGCTCGCAACTAGCCATAACAGCCAACAACCTGAACGCAGCCCGCGAAGAGGCGGCAAAACTCGCCACACAATTTGCTGCCACTAACAGGCCAACCGCCGCGCAGGCAAAGTTATTCAGTCAGGCCAAAACACGAGTACAGGAACTTCAGCAGACCTATAACGGCTTGTTGGGGGCGGTCCAGAGACAACGTCAGGCACTTAAAGAATCAGGGATTGATACCAGACAACTCAGTAGTGCCCAGCGAGAACTTAAGAAAAATGCTGAAGAAACAAGGCAGGCACTGGAGGGCCAGCAAAAAGCACTTAAACGTCTGGGTGAACAACAGGCACGGATGAACGCTGCCAGAGAACAATACTCAAGACGGCTTGAAGTGCGCGATCGCATCGCAGGAGCCGGAGCCACTACCACGGCTGCAGGGCTGGCAATGGGTGCGCCAGTGATGGCGGCAGTAAAAAGCTATACCAGCATGGAAGATGCCATGAAAGGTGTGGCAAAGCAGGTCAATGGTCTGCGTGACGATAATGGCAACCGCACTGCACGTTTTTATGAAATGCAGGATGCCATCAAGGCTGCCAGCGAACAGTTGCCGATGGAAAACGGTGCGGTGGACTTCGCTGCACTGGTTGAAGGAGGTGCGCGCATGAACGTCGCAAACCCTGACGACAGCTGGGAAGACCAGAAACGTGACCTGCTGGCCTTCGCCAGTACGGCAGCAAAGGCGGCAACAGCCTTTGAGCTGCCAGCGGATGAACTGTCAGAAAGTCTGGGGAAAATCGCCCAGCTCTACAAAATACCTACCCGCAATATTGAACAGCTCGGCGATGCGCTGAACTATCTGGATGATAACGCCATGTCGAAAGGGGCGGACATCATTGATGTGATGCAACGTCTGGGCGGTGTAGCTGACCGCCTGGATTATCGTAAAGCGGCGGCACTGGGTTCCACCTTTCTGACACTGGGCGCTGCGCCGGAGGTTGCAGCCAGTGCAGCAAACGCGATGGTGCGTGAATTGTCCATTGCCACCATGCAAAGCAAGAGTTTCTTTGAAGGGATGAATCTGCTGAAACTCAATCCTGAAGTGATTGAAAAGCAGATGACGAAGGATGCGATGGGAACTATCCAGCGTGTGCTGGAGAAGGTGAACGCACTGCCGCAGGACAAGCGTCTGTCTGCCATGACCATGTTGTTTGGTAAAGAGTTTGGTGATGACGCGGCGAAACTGGCAAACAACCTTCCGGAACTGCAGCGCCAGCTAAAACTGACAGCGGGCAATGATGCGCTCGGTTCCATGCAGAAAGAATCTGACATCAACAAAGACTCACTTTCTGCTCAGTGGTTGCTGGTCAAAACCGGAGCGCAGAACACCTTCAGCAGCCTGGGCGAAACGCTGCGCCAGCCGCTGATGGATATTCTGTACACGGTGAAAAGCATCACGGGAGCGTTGCGCCGCTGGGTGGAAGCTAACCCGGAACTGACAGGCACACTGATGAAAGTAGCGGCTGTTGTGGCTGCGGTTACCGTAGGCCTCGGCACCTTAGCGGTGGCGCTGGCTGCAGTGCTGGGGCCGCTGGCAGTCATCCGTCTGGGATTCTCTGTGCTGGATATCAAAACGTTACCTTCCGTTACGGCAGCAGTAACCCGAACCAGCAGCGCGTTGTCCTGGCTGGCTGGCGCACCACTGGCACTGCTGCGACGCGGGCTTGCTTCATCGGGCAACGCAGCGGGTTTACTTACTGCGCCGTTGTCGTCTTTGCGTCGCACGGCATCACTGACGGGGAATGTCCTGAAAACTGTAGCAGGTGCGCCGGTTGCACTATTGCGGTCTGGATTATCCGGTTTACGTGCTGTTGCTGTGATGTTTATGAATCCTCTGGCGGTACTGCGCGGTGGACTGGCTGCCGCAGGCGTGGTGCTTCGTGTGCTGGCATCCGGTCCGCTGGCGATGCTGCGCGTTGCCCTGTATGCCGTATCTGGTCTGTTAGGTGCTCTGCTCAGTCCGATAGGTCTTGTGGTTACTGCACTGGCGGGCGTGGCGCTGGTTGTCTGGAAATACTGGCAACCCATCACCGCATTTCTTGGTGGCGTGGTGGAAGGATTCAAAGCGGCGGCAGGTCCCGTCAGTGAAGCATTCGAACCGCTTAAGCCCGTGTTCCAGTGGATTGGCGACAAAGTACAGGCGCTGTGGGGCTGGTTTACTGATCTGCTGACGCCCGTTAAGTCGACCTCTGCCGAACTGCAGAGTGCAGCGGCAATGGGGCGGCGATTCGGAGAGGCACTGGCGGAAGGGCTGAATATGGTCATGCATCCGCTGGACTCCCTGAAATCCGGCGTTTCCTGGTTGCTGGAGAAACTTGGCATTGTCAGTAAAGAGGCCGCAAAGGCAAAACTGCCGGAAAGCGTGACGCGTCAGCAACCTGCGACGGTGAATGCAGACGGTAAAGTGATGATGCCATCGGGTGGTTTTCCGTCATGGGGGTATGGCTTTGCGGGGATGTATGACAGCGGCGGGTATATCACGCGCGGGCAGTTTGGCATCGTCGGTGAAAACGGGCCGGAAATTGTTAACGGCCCGGCAAATGTGACCAGCCGGAGAAATACAGCTGCACTGGCTGCCGTTGTTGCCGGAATGATGGGCGTTGCTGCCGCGTCAGCAGAGCTTCCACCGTTGCACCCTTTGGCAATTCCCGCGAAAGGTGGAGAAGCAATTGTGAGTTGCGCAGCCACTGTGCCGCTCGTTCAACGGATTGAGGCACCGACGCAGATCATCATTCAGACGCAGCCAGGACAAAGTGCGCAGGATATTGCGCGGGAGGTGGCACGCCAGCTTGATGAACGTGAACGCAGGCTGAAGGCAAAAGCCAGGAGTAACTACAGCGATCAGGGGGGATACGACGCATGATGATGGTGCTGGGATTGTACGTGTTTATGCTGCGCACCGTGCCGTATCAGGAACTGCAGTATCAACGCAGCTGGCGACATGCGGCTAACAGCCGGGTAAATCGTCGTCCATCCACGCAGTTTCTGGGACCGGACAACGACATGCTGACGCTTTCTGGTGTTCTTATGCCGGAGATAACAGGCGGCAGGCTGTCGTTGCTGGCACTGGAGCAGATGGCAGAACAGGGGAAAGCATGGCCCCTGATTGAAGGCAGCGGCACGATTTACGGCATGTATGTGATTGCGGGACTGAATCAGACTAAAACGGAGTTTTTCCGCGACGGTATGCCGCGCCGGATTGAGTTCACTCTGTCGCTCAAACGGGTGGATGAATCCCTGTCCGATATGTTCGGTGATCTCAGTGCGCAACTGAATAATCTTCAGGACACGGCAACATCTGCCTTAAGCGATATCAGTAAAACGGTGGGAGGGCTGCTGTCGTGAATTTCAGTTCTGAACTGCTTAACAAAGGTAACAAAACTCCCGCATTCAGCATCAGTATTGAGGGCAGGGATATCACCACAGTGCTGGATAACCGCCTGATGGGGCTGACGCTGACGGATAACCGGGGATTTGAAGCGGACCAGCTTGATCTGGAGCTGGACGACGCCGATGGAAAAATCGTGCTGCCGCGCCGTGGTGCGGTCATTACGCTGGCGCTGGGCTGGAAGGGGCAGCCGCTTTTCCCGAAAGGGGCATTCACGGTGGACGAGATTGAACACACTGGCGCACCGGACCGCCTGACTATCCGGGCGCGAAGTGCTGATTTTCGTGAAACACTGAATACCCGCCGCGAAAAATCGTGGCACAAGACCACTGTCGGGGAAGTGGTGAAGGAAATAGCCGTACGTCACAAGCTGAAGATGGCACTGGGTAAAGACCTGTCGGATAAGCCCGTGGAGCATATAGACCAGACTAATGAGAGTGACGGTAGTTTTTTGATGCGGCTGGCGCGCCAGTACGGTGCTATTGCGTCGGTAAAAAATGGCAATCTGTTATTCATCCGGCAGGGACAGGGCAAAAGCGCCAGCGGTAAACCACTGCCGGTGATCACTATCACGCGTAAGGACGGCGACAGTCACCGCTTTACCCTGGCAGATCGCGGAGCCTATACGGGCGTAATGGCCAGCTGGTTGCATACCCGCGAACCCGCGAAGAAAGAAAGCACCACGGTGAAGCGTAAGCGCAGAACTAAGAAGCAGAAGAAAGAGCCGGAAGCGAAGCAGGGCGATTACCTGGTGGGGACGGATGAAAACGTGCTGGTACTTAATCGCACTTATGCCAACCGGAGCAACGCCGAACGAGCGGCGAAAATGCAGTGGGAACGCCTGCAACGCGGCGTTGCGTCATTCTCGCTACAACTGGCGGAAGGGCGGGCAGATCTCTACACGGAAATGCCAGTGAAAGTCAGTGGCTTTAAACAGCCGATAGATGATGCGGAATGGACCATTACGACTCTGACGCATACCGTCAGCCCGGATAACGGTTTTACGACCAGTATTGAACTCGAAGTGAAGATTGATGATCTTGAAATGGAATAAAGTGTTCTCAATATTGATATTTTGTGTATCATTACAATGATTCTGATAGCAAAGGTAGGGATCTGGATATGATGAATTGTCCAAAGTGTGGTCATGCGGCACACACAAGGAGCAGTTTTCAAGTAACTGAAAGCACCAAAGAGCGTTACTGCCAGTGCCAAAATATTAACTGCGGGAGCACTTTTGTTACCCATGAAACAGTGGTCCGGTTTATTGTGACACCCGCACTGATTGCTACTGCTCCTCCACATCCATTGCCAGGTGGTCAGGGGCATATGAATTTTTGAGAAAGAGAACCTGCTACGGCAGGTTTTTATTCATCTGGGATCTCACCCGTTTCAAGAAAATGTATAAAGCCAGGCTCATCTATGATGATTGTGCCTTTCATCCTGGCTGCCGATACTTTTGATGGGCCTGCATTGTAACCGCAACAGAGCATCTGAAGGCTTTGGGTTACAGAGGTTCTTACCGTTAATCCTTGTTCATTCGCCTTATCAACCAATCTTTCTTTATCTGCTTTCTTAAATCCGGTGAAACACACATCGAATGTATTTTTTTTCGGACCAGACTGCTTAGTGAGATGTGAGTAGTTTTCGGGGAGGAATGACGCGCATTCCTGAATGGCTTGTTCTGGTGAATCGTACTGTTTAAGAATGCGGTCTTTTCGGAAGGTTTTTATTCGATCGGTGTTCTTACAAATGCCCTGTATATGATTTTCGCTATAACTGATGCTCTGTATTGAGTGAACTCCGATACGACCATTTGCATTGATGTAAACAAAGTGAAGTTCTTCCATGTGAAACCTCTTTGCATGATTTCAAGAGGGCGACAGGCAAGATAGACGCAAAAGTCTGTCGCCATTTTGCCGCCACTACCAAAGAAAAAGGGGCTACGCTTTCACGTAACCCCTTGTTTTATTTGGTGGAGCTGGCGGGAGTTGAACCCGCGTCCGAAATTCCTACATCCTCGGTACTACATGCTTAGTCAGTCTTTACATTCGCTTGCCAGCTGCGGACGGACACGCCACTAACAAACTAGCCTGAT
>OJKD01000120.1_pt1 | contig 7972 bp, 3 predicted proteins | sample 1596511 | NCBI WGS metagenome assembly OJKD01 (sample SAMEA4350133, study PRJEB24818) | metagenome | biome: human; feature: gut; material: faeces | place: Denmark | collected 2013-09
TCTTTAGAATATTCTTCTGTAAATATATTAGTTATCATATCTTTATCTAAATTTTGAACAGTAGATGCAAAAGAATATGCTTCATCTAAATCTAAATCCGAAAATTCCTTTATGCCAATTAGACACCCTTGAGAATCAATAGGTATATTAATAACAAATGATTTTTCATTCAAATTATTCACTATTACTGTATCGATTCTATTGTCTATTTTTTCATTACATAAAATATAGTTCAATTTTCTATCGACTACGTTTTTCCTATTTTCTTCTCCTCTATCTGAAAATAATTGCTCTGGTATTGTATTAACAACAAATTTACATGTAAATTTATTTTTATTTGTAGTTATTTTAAACCCATTAGATAATCTTTTTATATCAAGTACTATTTCTTCTAAACGAAAAGCCACACCATTATCCGCAGCAACTTCAGCATATGAGGTAGCTAAATCATATGGTGGTATAACTGCTGTATTTCCTGAATATAAGGCCTTAGTTATTCCAGGTTTTAAATTAGGTTCTATACTATATATCTCATCCTCGTTAACTATTCTAACGTCTTTTATTCCTCTTTCATTCGCCTTATAATTCATATATTCTAAATTACTATTAAATGCATCATTTGCTCCAATTTGTAGTGATCCAACCTTTTTATATGGAACTCCAAATTTCTCACAATGCTTTTCTATTATTTCTTGACCCAAATATTCTAAATTTGCCATTATATTATCTGATGTCTCAGATCCATCATATATAACTGCAGTATTAACAAAATAAATATCACTAGCTATATCATAATCCTTTTCTATTAAAGCTATATTTATATTATATTTGGATAATTCATATGCAACTGCACATCCTACAATTCCACCACCTAAAATTAAAACATCGTAATCCATTAAAAACCTCCTAATCTGATATAATAAAATTATTCTTTTTTAAATCAGAAATTATTAATTCAATATTTTCATTATTCTCAGCCGAAATTGTATGCAAATGTATTCCATTTGTTAATACAGATAATAATTTAGCTTTTTGATTTTCATATTTATCTATAAATTTTTCCAATTCATTATAATTAGATACCATAAGCATGCCTTTTATTTCTCCATATAATGGGTGTTCAACTATAACATCCTCTACTACTCCACCATATTTAAGAACAATCTTTATCTCATTTATCATGTCTTCTTCCTTATGATTAACCGCTATAATAGCTTTTACTCTATTGTTAGTTCTATTCATTATATACCCATCTGGAGTAGCAATTATGTTATTTCCTTTAGCTCTTAGTATGGCTATATCTTTTACTATAACTTGACGTGTTACCGAGTATTTAGTCGCTATTATGCTTCCTTTTACTGGTGTACTACTTTCTAACAATAATCTAACTATATGTTCTCTTCTTTCTGTGGAATCCATTTTTTCCTCCCAAAAACCAAATTATATAAGATATTTAATTAATATCTTATATATATTCCTAATATTATTCGAATATATAATCATTATACTATAAATTTAGTAAAATAATACAAAAAAAAGTTATGAATAAATTCATAACTTTTCTTGGTGGAGATAAAGAGATTCGAACTCTTGACCCCCTGCGTGCAAGGCAGGTGCTCTCCCAACTGAGCTATACCCCCATAAATGGTGGACCTTCAGGGACTCGAACCCCGGACCTACCGGTTATGAGCCGGTTGCTCTAACCAACTGAGCTAAAGATCCAAACTTACCTGGCAACGTCCTACTCTTCCACACAGTCTCCCATGCAGTACCATCGGCGCTATAGACCTTAACTTTCCTGTTCGGAATGGGAAGGAGTGTTACCTCTATGCCATCATCACTAGATTTATGAAAGTTTTTATTCTTTCAAAATTGCACATAGTTCCTAATGTATTACAACTTAATATTGGTCAAGCCCTCGACCTATTAGTATCAGTCAGCTAAATACGTTACCGCACTTACACCTCTGACCTATCAACCTTGTAGTCTTCAAGGGGTCTTACTAGCTTATGCTATGGGAAATCTCATCTTGAGGTGGGCTTCACACTTAGATGCTTTCAGCGTTTATCCCTTCCCGACTTAGCTACCCAGCAATGCTTCTGGCGAAACAACTGGTACACCATAGGTCAGTCCATCCCGGTCCTCTCGTACTAAGGACAGCTCCTCTCAAATTTCCTACGCCCGCGACGGATAGGGACCGAACTGTCTCACGACGTTCTGAACCCAGCTCGCGTGCCGCTTTAATGGGCGAACAGCCCAACCCTTGGGACCTACTTCAGCCCCAGGATGCGACGAGCCGACATCGAGGTGCCAAACCTCCCCGTCGATGTGAACTCTTGGGGGAGATCAGCCTGTTATCCCCGAGGTAGCTTTTATCCGTTGAGCGATGGCCCTCCCACGAGGTACCACCGGATCACTAAGCCCGACTTTCGTCCCTGCTCGACTTGTAGGTCTCGCAGTCAGGCTCCCTTCTGCCTTTACACTCTTCGAACGATTTCCGACCGTTCTGAGGGAACCTTTGGGCGCCTCCGTTACATTTTAGGAGGCGACCGCCCCAGTCAAACTGCCCACCTAACAATGTCCTGTCACCAGTTTCATGGCATCCAGTTAGAATTTCAATACTATCAGGGTGGTATCCCAACAACGACTCCATCAAGGCTGACGCCCTGATTTCCCAGTCTCCCACCTATCCTGTACAGACAATACCGAAATTCAATGCTAAGCTACAGTAAAGCTCTACGGGGTCTTTCCGTCCAATCGCGGGTAGCGAGCATCTTCACTCGCACTACAACTTCGCCGGATTTGCAGTTGAGACAGTGCACAAGTCATTACGCCATTCGTGCGGGTCAGAACTTACCTGACAAGGAATTTCGCTACCTTAGGACCGTTATAGTTACGGCCGCCGTTTACTGGGGCTTAAGTTCACACCTTCGCTTGCGCTAAGTGTTCCCCTTAACCTTCCAGCACCGGGCAGGCGTCAGCCCCTATACATCAGCTTACGCTTTAGCAGAGACCTGTGTTTTTGTTAAACAGTTGCTTGTGCCTATTCTCTGCGGCCTACTTTCGTAGGCACCCCTTCTCCCGAAGTTACGGGGTCAATTTGCCTAGTTCCTTAACTGCAATTCTTCCGTCGGCCTTAGGATTCTCTCCTCATCTACCTGTGTCGGTTTGCGGTACGGGCACTACTTCTCTCCCTAGATGCTTTTCTTGGAAGCATGGAATCAGATACTTCGGTTCCGTAGAACCTTCCCTATAACGCCTCAGAATTGTTAGAGCGGATTTGCCTACCCTAACTCCCTAAACGCTTCGACTAGCATCCAATAGCTAGCACATCCTATCCTTCTCCGTCACACCCTCGGTAATAACGATGATAGTGGTATTGGAATATCAACCAATTGTCCATCGACTACGCCTTTCGGCCTCGCCTTAGGTCCCGACTAACCCTGGGAAGACAAACTTTACCCAGGAAACCTTAGATATTCGGCCTGTAGGATTCTCGCCTACATCTCGCTACTAATGCCAACATTCTCACTTGTAATCAGTCCACCGCTCCTTACGGTACGACTTCAGCCCGATTACAACGCTCCTCTACCGCTCACACTAAGTGTGAACCCGTAGCTTCGGTGGTAAGTTTGAGCCCCGGACATTTTCGGCGCAGGATCTCTTGACTAGTGAGCTATTACGCACTCTTTTAATGAATGGCTGCTTCTAAGCCAACATCCTAGTTGTCTTAGAAATCCCACATCCTTTTCCACTTAACTTACACTTTGGGACCTTAGCTGACGATCTGGGCTGTTTCCCTTTTGACCATGGAACTTATCTTTCATAGTCTGACTGCCGACCTGATAGTATATGGCATTCGGAGTTTGATAAGGTTCGGTAAGCGCTATGCCCCCTAGCCCATTCAGTGCTCTACCTCCACTACTCACATTTGTCGACGCTAGCCCTAAAGCTATTTCGAGGAGAACCAGCTATATCCGAGTTCGATTGGAATTTCTCCGCTATCCACAGCTCATCCCATGCTTTTTCAACAGCAACGTGGTTCGGTCCTCCACGAGGTTTTACCCTCGCTTCAACCTGGCCATGGATAGGTCACCCGGTTTCGGGTCTACAGCATGCAACTAGTCGCCCTATTAAGACTTGGTTTCCCTTCGGCTCCGTACCTTAAGTACTTAACCTCGCTACATACCGTAACTCGTTGGCTCGTTCTACAAAAAGCACATCATCACACACATAAGGTGCTTTGATCGGTTGTAGGCACATGGTTTCAGGTTCTATTTCACTCCCCTCCCGGGGTTCTTTTCACCTTTCCCTCACGGTACTGCTTCACTATCGGTCATCAGGTAGTATTTAGCCTTGGGAGGTGGTCCTCCCTGCTTCCCACAAGGTTTCACGTGTCTCGTGGTACTCTGGAGCAGAACTGTTCATTATTGCTTTTACTTACAAGACTATTACTTCCTATGGTCCAACTTTCCAGTTGTGTTCGGTTAGCAATAATTTCACGTTATGTTCTGTCCGCAACCCCGAAGATAAATCTTCGGTTTGGGCTCTTTCCCTTTCGCTCGCCGCTACTCAGAAAATCGATTTTTCTTTCTCTTCCTCTAGGTACTTAGATGTTTCAGTTCCCTAGGTGTTCCCTCATAAAGCTATGAATTCACTTTATGATACATGGGGTTTCCCATGTGAGTTTCCTCATTCGGAGATCTCCGGATCTCTGGCTATGTGCGCCTACCCGAAGCTTATCGCAGCTTATCACGTCCTTCATCGGCTCCTGATGCCAAGGCATTCACCATGCGCCCTTTGTAGCTTGACCTTTTTATTAGTCTATTCACAAAGAATATATTTCTTGGCTTGTTGTATTTTATATACATTAATCTATGTGCAATTTTCAAAGAACATTTTGAAAGAACTTAGTCTTTCAAAATTGAACAGATCTATAATATTAGTAACAATTCGAGTAAGTTATATATTATAGTACATTTTCATGTACTTACTAATTAGACATCTTGCTAATTAGATTTCTCCATAGAAAGGAGGTGATCCAGCCGCAGGTTCTCCTACGGCTACCTTGTTACGACTTCACCCCAATCGCTGACCCTACCTTAGGTCGCTGCCTCGCTTACGCGTTAGCTCACGAACTTTGGGTATTGCCAACTCTCATGGTGTGACGGGCGGTGTGTACAAGGCCCGGGAACGTATTCACCGCGACATTCTGATTCGCGATTACTAGCAACTCCAGCTTCATGTAGGCGAGTTTCAGCCTACAATCCGAACTGAGACCGGTTTTTGAGTTTTGCTCCACCTCACGGTATTGCATCTTACTGTACCGGCCATTGTAGCACGTGTGTAGCCCTAGACATAAGGGGCATGATGATTTGACGTCATCCCCACCTTCCTCCCGGTTAACCCGGGCAGTCTCGCTAGAGTGCTCAACTAAATGGTAGCAACTAACAATAAGGGTTGCGCTCGTTGCGGGACTTAACCCAACATCTCACGACACGAGCTGACGACAACCATGCACCACCTGTCTTCCTGCTCCGAAGAGCTTCCTCCATTACAGAGTAATTCAGGAGATGTCAAGTCTAGGTAAGGTTCTTCGCGTTGCTTCGAATTAAACCACATGCTCCGCTGCTTGTGCGGGCCCCCGTCAATTCCTTTGAGTTTTAATCTTGCGACCGTACTCCCCAGGCGGAATACTTAATGCGTTAGCGGCGGCACAGAGGTCATGACAACCCCTACACCTAGTATTCATCGTTTACGGCGTGGACTACCAGGGTATCTAATCCTGTTTGCTCCCCACGCTTTCGAGCCTCAGCGTCAGTTACAGTCCAGAAAGGCGCCTTCGCCACTGGTATTCTTCCTAATCTCTACGCATTTCACCGCTACACTAGGAATTCTCCTTTCCTCTCCTGCACTCTAGATATCCAGTTTGGAATGCAGCACTCAAGTTGAGCCCGAGTATTTCACATCCCACTTAAACATCCGCCTACGCTCCCTTTACGCCCAGTAAATCCGGACAACGCTTGCCACCTACGTATTACCGCGGCTGCTGGCACGTAGTTAGCCGTGGCTTCCTCCTCAGGTACCGTCATTATCGTCCCTGAAGACAGAGTTTTACAACCCGAAGGCCGTCATCACTCACGCGGCGTTGCTGCATCAGGCTTTCGCCCATTGTGCAATATTCCCCACTGCTGCCTCCCGTAGGAGTCTGGGCCGTGTCTCAGTCCCAATGTGGCCGATCACCCTCTCAGGTCGGCTACGCATCGTCGCCTTGGTGAGCCATTACCTCACCAACTAGCTAATGCGACGCGGGTCCATCTTATAGCGAATTGCTCCTTTAATTGCTATATCATGCGATACTACAATCTTATGCGGTATTAATCTTCCTTTCGAAAGGCTATCCCCCACTATAAGGCAGGTTACCCACGTGTTACTCACCCGTCCGCCGCTAATCCATTTCCCGAAGGAAACTTCATCGCTCGACTTGCATGTGTTAGGCACGCCGCCAGCGTTCGTCCTGAGCCAGGATCAAACTCTCAATAAAAAGTTTAATCTTTGCTCTTACTCTTATAAAAGAATTGCTGGTTTACTAAATTGTTTATTATATTCTGTTCAATTTTCAAAGACCATTTTCTTTTTCACAACTTTCGTTGTTATTTGTCACCCTCAAGCGACTTTCTTAGTTTATCATCACTTTTCATATCTGTCAACAACTTTTTTCAAAGATTTTTTAAAATTTTTGATTTATTTTGTTGTTAAAAGATTATGTATCTCAGCGACGTGTTTTATAATAACATCATCTACTTTAGATATGTATAAAAAAGTATGAGCATTTATCTAATTTATATTGCTCATACTCTCAATTTCTACTAAATTCTTTATTATTCTATTACTGACACACTAGGAAAAGTTTTTATATATTTATCTTAGTGCTTATTATACCCTAGCTTTTCCATGATTATTAATGCTGTATCTTCTATCGCTCTTTCTGTTACATCAATAGTCTTACAACCTATTCTTCTCATTATTTTATCTGCAAATTCTAGTTCTTCTAATATTCTTGCATCTCCAGCATATTCAATATCTGACGTTATCCTATGAAATTTATCCAACCTCTTTTTTCTAATTTCTATTAGCCTTAGTGGATCTATAATCAAACCAAATATTTTTTTCTTATCTATCTCATATATTTCATCCGGTACTCCAACCTCAGGCATTAAAGGTATATTTATTGCTTTTATTCCTTTATTAGCAAGATACATGCATAATGGAGTTTTCGATGTTCTAGATAACCCTATTAATACAGCATCTGCATTTTTAAGTCCTCTGTAATCTTTACTATCATCATATTGCATAGCAAATTCCATAGCTTCTATTCTCTTATAGTATATTTCATCAGTTTTTCTCATTGCACCTGGATTATATGTAGGTTGTGTATTTAAAATGGTTGATGCAACATTTATTATTGGTCCTAGAACATTCATTACAGATATATTTTTTTCCATTGCTTTTTGTGTTAAGTATTCTCTAACATTAACTGTAATAATTGTGGATACTATAATTGCTTGTTCGCATTCATCTAGTGCTTTAATAACATCTTCAACATCTTCTAATGATTTTACATAAGGTATTCTCTTAACTTTAACTTCTTGCTCAAATTGACTTGCAGCTGCGAAAGCCACTTGATTAGCTGTTTCCCCTATAGAATCTGATACTGCTAAAATCGTTAACATTTTTATACCCTCTTTCTCTCAATAAATTATTTATTTACCCTTATATATAAAATTAATACTTTACATTTCTATAGTAACCTAAAATTCATTATTTTAATAGTGATGAATTTTTTTTTTTGATGTGTTAAACTTTTATATATCATGATTCAGTACAATTTTTTATGGAGGCAAAATAAAATGAACTGGAAAAAATTTTTAACAATTGCTATTCTTCCTTTAATGTGGCTATTGTATGTACT
>OJKD01000122.1_pt1 | contig 7909 bp, 8 predicted proteins | sample 1596511 | NCBI WGS metagenome assembly OJKD01 (sample SAMEA4350133, study PRJEB24818) | metagenome | biome: human; feature: gut; material: faeces | place: Denmark | collected 2013-09
TGAGACAATATTGTAGTCTTGATTCACTGTAGAGTCCCGTGTGTGCATGGTTCCCAGTATAGAACATCATCTTTTGATGTTTCTGACAGGAATCCTTTCGGGGCAAAATGTATCTTTTGTAAATCAATGATGATTACATTTGATAATATTTCACAATACTTAAATGTTAGCCGTCTGTCGTTAGATTTAAGAAAGTGAAAATGAAGGCTCCTTCGGGAGCTTTTTTGCTTAGTGTCTAGTCGATGGATACTCACATATTACGGTAACATTATGAAAAAAATAATAGTTTTTTTTAACTCTGAACCAGCAATGGTAGTGCCAGTGATGACCGGAGTTAACACCATCATGCGTGAATATCCAAATGGCGAAACAACACACCTCACTGTAATGGCTGCAGGGTTTCCATCTCTGACCGGAGATCATAAAGTCATTTATGTAGCAGCGGATCGACATGTAACTTCAGAAGAAATTCTGGAAGCAGCAATGAGACTCTTGAATTGATTTGATTCTAATGCATTGATAATAAATGATAATCATCTTTATCTGTTTGTGTGAAATTTAGACCGTCGTATGTTGATTATTGCGATGTTTCATCTTATCTTTTATACGTTTGCTCCATATAATTGACACTACTGTGTACCAGGAAAGTCATAACAGACTAAAAGAGGAAATGATGAACATTGAAGAGTTAAAAACAAAAACAGAAGCAGATATTTCTGAATATATAACAAAAAAAATCATTGAGCTTAAGAAAAAGACCGGGAAAGAAGTTACCAGTATCCAGTTTACTGCACGGGAAAAAATGACTGGTCTTGAAAGCTATGATATCAAGATTGATTTAATCTAGTATGTTTATAGTATTAGCATCAATTTCTCATCAGATGCTATTCAACAATACAAATTACCCATAAACCTCGTTTTTACGGGGTTTTGTTATATTTAAACATTACCGAATAGATATAAATCTCGATTGTCGATGGTATTGGTTGTGTGACAATACTTAGTCTTTCCGGTATGCCTGAAGAGAATACAAATGACAGATTATGTAAGGGAAACGCGCTGAAACTTTCACTCTTTCATGCTGAGTGATTTGACGTTATATTTTTAGCCGCAAGTGAAGAGCAAACGCATGGAGCGACAAAATGCATAAAGATCAATACATTGATGCCCCCTCCCAGGAGCAGGTTCGTGTAAAAACTATGCTTAATAGCACCATTTCGATGGGTTACCCGGATGTTGTAATTGCATGTATAGAACATCAAGTGTCTCTGGAAGCATTCAGGGCAATTGAGGCAGCGTTGGTGAAGCACGATAAGAATTCGAAGGATTATTCCTTGGTGGTTGACTGATCACCATAACTGCTAACCATTCAAACTATTTCACCTGTGACAGAGTCAATATCGCATTCTGTCACTGTCAGGCTAATACAGAACTACAATTCAACTACTGCAATGCCTCGTAATTAGGTGAATTTACAATATCGTCCTGTTCGGATGCCAACTGCATTTCTGAGGATAAGGCGTTTATGACTCACATATTTGTCCCACACGCTCGCCAGTCCTGTGCGGGGTGGGAGGGGAGGTAAAGAAACCGGGATATTCATTCTTCATCACTTTTGATTGATGTATATGCTCTCTTTTCTGACGTTAGTCTCCGACGGCAGGCTTCAATGACCCAGGCTGAGAAATTCCCGGACCCTTTTTGATCAAGAGCGATGTTAATTTGTTCAATCATTTGGTTAGGAAAGCGGATGTTGCGGGTTGTTGTTCTGCGGGTTCTGTTCTTCGTTGACATGAGGTTGTCCCGTATTCTGTGTTGCTGATTTGTATTGTCTGAAGTTGTTTTTACGTTAAGTTGATGCGGATTAATTAATACGATACCTGCGTCATAATTGATTATTTGACGTGGTTTGATGGCGTACACGCACGTTGTGATATGTAGATGATAATTATTATCATTTTTCGGGTCCTTTCCGGCGATCCGACAGGTTACGGGGCGGCGACCTCGCGGTTTTTCGCTATTTATGAGATTTTTTGAGGGGGTGGTTGTTGTTTAATTGTTTGGTATATCTAATTGATAAGTAAGGTGAAAATAAAATAAATACAACAACCTTACGATGTGCTTTGATGTCATTAATGTGAAAAAATTAAATGATATCAAATGGTTTTGTAAAAACACATGGTTGTTGTATCGCTTTTTATCGATGACTTATGGAGAGGAGATGGCCTTTTTATTGAATAAAAGTGATATGGCCTCCTCCATCGGTATCTCTGTTCAGGCATTTGATAAATGGGGCGTTCCTCCTGTCGAGCGTCGGGGGAGGGAAGTTTTTTATGACGTTAAAACTGTACTGGAGATAGATCGCGAGCGGCGACAACACAATCATAGAACACCTGATGACGGGGGCGATCTGGAGGAAAGGCTGCTTCGGGCCAGAGCTGAACTGACAGAAGAACAGGCCGTAGCTCAAAAACTTAAAAATCAGGTAACCGAAGGTAAGCTCATCGATTCAGACTTCTGCGTTTTCGCCCTCAGCAAGCTGGCGATGGCATTGTCCAGTACGCTTGATTCTATTCCGTTATCCATGCAGCGACAGTTCCCGGATTTAACGCCACGTCATCTTGACCATCTGAAAACCCTTATTGCGAAGGGCGCAAATCAGTGTGCGCGGGCAGGGGATAAATTACCGGATTTGCTGGATGAATATATCAGAGCAACAACTGAATAATCTGATGGCTGCCGTTTCGGTTGCGCTGCAGCCTCTGGTCAGGGTTGTACCGATGACGGCAGTTGAATGGGCTGATCAAAATTATTATCTGCCTAAAGAATCTTCATATGGTGAGGGAGAATGGAAAACGCTGCCATTCCAGATCGCCATTATGAACTGTATGGGTAACGACCAGGTTCGCACGGTTAACCTGATTAAATCTGCCCGTGTTGGCTATACAAAGATGTTGCTGGGGGTGGTCGGGTATTTTATTGAGCATAAATCCCGAAACAGTCTGCTTTTTCAGCCCACGGATTCTGCCGCTGAAGATTTTATGAAGTCTCACGTGGAGGCGACGATTCGGAACGTGCCATGCCTGAAAGACCTTTCCCCATGGCTGGGGCGTAAACATCGTGACAATACTCTCACGCTGAAACGCTTTTCATCGGGCGTCGGTTTCTGGTGCCTGGGCGGCGCTGCCGCCAAAAACTACCGTGAAAAATCCGTGGATGTGGTCTGCTATGACGAACTTTCCTCGTTCGAACCGGATGTTGAAAAAGAGGGTTCGCCAACCCTGCTGGGGGATAAACGTATTGAGGGCTCTGTATGGCCAAAATCCATTCGCGGCTCGACGCCTAAAATCAAAGGCTCCTGCCAGATCGAAAAAGCCGCTAACGAGTCGGCACATTTCATGCGTTTTTATGTGCCCTGCCCGCACTGTGGGGAGGCGCAGTATCTGAAATTTGGCGATGAATCCACGCCTTTTGGCCTTAAATGGGAGAAGGACAGCCCCGAAAGCGTTTTCTACCTCTGTGAACATCATGGCTGCGTGATCCATCAGTCTGAGCTTGACCAGAGTAACGGGCGCTGGATCTGTGAAAACACGGGTATGTGGACCCGTGACGGCCTGATGTTTTTCAGCGCCCGGGGTGATGAAATTCCGCCGCCGCGCTCCATCACTTTCCATATCTGGACGGCGTACAGTCCGTTCACCACCTGGGTACAGATAGTCTATGACTGGCTGGATGCACTGAAAGATCCCAACGGCCTGAAAACCTTTGTGAACACCACGCTGGGCGAGACCTACGAAGAGGCCGTGGGCGAAAAACTCGATCACCAGGTACTGATTGATAAGGTCGTGCATTACACGGCGGCGGTGCCAGCCCGGGTGGTTTATCTGACGGCGGGCATTGACTCGCAGCGAAACCGTTTTGAGATGTATGTCTGGGGATGGGCTCCGGGAGAGGAAGCCTTTCTGGTGGATAAAATCATCATTATGGGACGTCCCGATGAGGAAGAGACGCTGTTACGTGTGGATGCGGCGATCAACAAAAAATACCGCCATGCAGACGGAACCGAAATGACCATTTCCCGTGTCTGCTGGGACATCGGGGGGATCGATGGCGAAATCGTTTATCAGAGGTCAAAAAAACACGGTGTTTTCCGGGTGCTGCCGGTAAAAGGCGCATCTGTCTATGGCAAGCCGGTGATCACCATGCCAAAAACCCGCAATCAGCGGGGCGTGTATCTGTGTGAAGTGGGGACGGACACCGCAAAAGAAATTCTCTATGCCCGTATGAAAGCCGATCCCACGCCTGTGGATGAAGCCACGTCGTATGCCATCCGTTTTCCTGATGATCCGGAGATTTTTTCGCAGACAGAGGCGCAGCAACTGGTCGCGGAAGAGCTTGTGGAGAAGTGGGAAAAAGGAAAGATGCGTCTGCTGTGGGATAACAAAAAGCGGCGTAACGAAGCGCTGGACTGCCTGGTGTATGCCTACGCGGCATTACGTGTGTCCGTGCAACGCTGGCAGCTTGATCTGGCTGTACTGGCAAAATCCCGGGAAGAAGAGACGACCCGGCCAACCCTTAAAGAACTGGCAGCGAAGCTGTCCGGAGGAGTGAATGGTTACAGTCGCTGAACTGCAGGCGCTGCGTCAGGCGCGCCTTGATTTATTAACCGGTAAACGGGTGGTGTCTGTCCAGAAAGATGGTCGCAGAATTGAATATACGGCGGCTTCTCTGGATGAGCTTAACCGGGCGATCAATGATGCGGAGTCGGTACTGGGGACAACCCGACGTCGCCGTCGTCCGCTGGGAGTGAGGTTATGAAACGAACGCCTGTCCTGATTGATGTGAACGGTGTTCCGCTTCGTGAGAGTCTCAGCTACAACGGGGGCGGCGCAGGATTTGGCGGGCAAATGGCGGAGTGGTTGCCACCTGCGCAGAGTGCCGATGCGGCCCTGCTGCCCGCGTTGCGTCTGGGGAATGCCCGGGCAGATGATCTGGTGCGCAATAACGGAATAGCGGCTAATGCGGTGGCTCTGCATAAGGATCACATTGTCGGGCATATGTTTCTGATCAGCTACCGTCCGAACTGGCGCTGGCTGGGGATGCGGGAGACCGCAGCAAAAAGCTTTGTCGATGAGGTGGAGGCGGCCTGGTCGGAATACGCCGAAGGGATGTTTGGCGAGATCGACGTGGAAGGAAAACGCACGTTCACGGAATTTATCCGTGAAGGTGTGGGCGTTCATGCGTTTAACGGCGAAATCTTTGTGCAGCCGGTCTGGGATACGGAAACCACGCAGTTATTCCGTACGCGTTTTAAAGCTGTGAGTCCGAAACGGGTGGACACGCCTGGACACGGTATGGGGAACCGTTTTCTGCGGGCCGGTGTGGAGGTCGATCGATATGGCCGTGCCGTCGCGTACCATATCTGTGAGGATGATTTTCCGTTCTCTGGTAGTGGACGATGGGAACGGATCCCGCGTGAACTTCCCACCGGGCGTCCGGCCATGCTGCATATTTTCGAGCCGGTGGAGGACGGGCAGACCCGTGGGGCTAATCAGTTTTACAGCGTAATGGAACGGCTGAAGATGCTCGATTCCCTGCAGGCAACACAGCTTCAGTCGGCCATAGTGAAGGCGATGTATGCAGCGACGATTGAAAGTGACCTTGATACCGAAAAGGCCTTTGAATATATCGCCGGTGCGCCGCAGGGGCAGAAGGATAATCCGCTTATTAATATTCTGGAGAAGTTCTCCAGCTGGTATGACACGAATAACGTGACACTGGGCGGAGTCAAAATTCCGCACCTTTTCCCTGGTGATGATCTGAAACTACAGACTGCGCAGGATTCAGACAATGGATTTTCTGCACTTGAACAGGCGCTGCTGCGGTATATCGCCGCCGGTCTTGGCGTTTCCTACGAACAGTTGTCCCGTGATTACTCGAAGGTCAGTTACTCAAGTGCCCGCGCCTCCGCCAATGAGTCGTGGCGCTATTTTATGGGGCGGCGAAAATTTATTGCGGCCCGGCTGGCCACGCAGATGTTTTCCTGCTGGCTGGAAGAGGCACTTCTTCGGGGGATTATTCGTCCGCCACGGGCACGTTTTGATTTTTATCAGGCGCGATCAGCCTGGTCACGGGCAGAGTGGATTGGTGCCGGAAGAATGGCCATTGACGGGCTCAAGGAAGTCCAGGAATCAGTGATGCGCATTGAGGCCGGACTGAGCACGTATGAGAAAGAGCTGGCGCTGATGGGCGAGGATTATCAGGACATTTTCCGCCAGCAGGTCAGGGAATCTGCAGAGCGGCAAAAAGCCGGACTCTCACGTCCGGTGTGGATAGCGCAGGCGTATCAGCAGCAGATAGCGGAGAGTCGTAGGCCGGAAGAGGAGACAACACCACGTGAGACGTAATCTTTCACACATTATTGCCGCAGCATTCAATGAACCGCTGCTTCTGGAGCCCGCCTATGCGCGGGTTTTCTTTTGCGCGCTCGGGCGCGAGATGGGGGCAGCAAGTCTTTCGGTACCACAACAACAGGTACAGCTTGATGCTCCCGGAATGCTGGCTGAAACGGACGAGTATATGGCCGGAGGTAAACGACCGGCCCGTGTTTACCGGGTGGTGAACGGTATTGCTGTACTGCCGGTGACCGGCACGCTGGTGCACCGGCTGGGTGGTATGCGGCCATTTTCCGGAATGACAGGCTATGACGGCATTGTCGCCTGTCTTCAGCAGGCAATGGCGGATAGCCAGGTGCGGGGCGTACTGCTGGACATTGACAGTCCGGGCGGGCAGGCCGCCGGCGCGTTTGACTGCGCTGACATGATTTACCGCCTCCGTCAGCAGAAGCCGGTCTGGGCACTGTGCAATGACACGGCCTGTTCTGCAGCCATGCTGCTGGCGTCGGCCTGCTCCCGACGGCTGGTTACCCAGACATCCCGTATCGGTTCCATTGGCGTGATGATGAGCCATGTCAGCTATGCCGGTCATCTGGCGCAGGCCGGTGTGGATATCACGCTGATTTACTCAGGGGCGCACAAGGTGGATGGCAATCAGTTTGAAGCGTTGCCGGCAGAGGTTCGCCAGGACATGCAGCAGCGGATTGATGCGGCGCGCCGGATGTTTGCCGAAAAAGTGGCGATGTATACCGGTCTGTCTGTTGATGCCGTCACGGGAACAGAGGCTGCCGTTTTTGAAGGTCAGTCCGGCATTGAGGCCGGGCTGGCGGATGAATTAATCAATGCGTCGGATGCCATCAGTGTGATGGCCACGGCGCTGAACAGTAATGTCAGAGGAGGCACTATGCCGCAATTAACTGCAACGGAAGCCGCCGCGCAGGAGAACCAGCGAGTGATGGGGATCCTGACATGCCAGGAAGCGAAAGGACGTGAACAGCTTGCCACGATGCTGGCAGGACAACAGGGCATGAGCGTTGCACAGGCCCGGGCGATTCTGGCCGCGGCGGCACCGCAGCAGCCGGTGGCATCCACGCAGAGTGAAGCCGATCGCATTATGGCGTGTGAAGAAGCGAACGGTCGTGAACAACTGGCGGCAACGCTGGCGGCGATGCCGGAGATGACGGTGGAAAAAGCCCGCCCGATCCTGGCTGCTTCACCGCAGGCGGATGCCGGACCATCACTCCGTGATCAGATCATGGCACTGGATGAGGCAAAAGGGGCTGAGGCGCAGGCTGAACAGCTGGCTGCCTGCCCGGGAATGACAGTGGAGAGCGCCCGGGCTGTGCTGGCTGCGGGGTGAGGTACGGCAGAACCGGTCCCTGCATGCCCCACGGGGCTCTTATACACATAGGACGCAGCCGCCGAATCGAGAGGTGAAGCGCTCGATGGCACACGGACCATGAAACAACCAAACGCACAAGAGTAGCTGCATAGTGTCTCGCATAACCAGAAAG
>OJKD01000140.1_pt1 | contig 7386 bp, 2 predicted proteins | sample 1596511 | NCBI WGS metagenome assembly OJKD01 (sample SAMEA4350133, study PRJEB24818) | metagenome | biome: human; feature: gut; material: faeces | place: Denmark | collected 2013-09
TGCTGGTTGGCTGTACGCCTCGCATTGAAGTCGCTGCACCTAAGGAACCGATCACTATCAATATGAACGTTAAAATTGAGCATGAGATCATCATCAAGGCAGACAAAGATGTCGAAGAGCTGCTTGAGACCCGTAGCGATCTTTTTTGAGGTGATGATGAAAAGAACATTACTTCTTTGTGCATTTCTTGTTGGCTTGGTAAGCAGCAATGTAATGGCATTGACTCTGGATGAAGCCAGAACTCAGGGGCGGGTAGGGGAAACATTTTATGGTTATCTGGTTGCGCTGAAAACAGATGCTGAAACTGAGAAATTAGTAACCGACATCAATGCCGAACGTAAAGCGAGCTATCAACAACTGGCAAAGCAGAATAATGTGTCGGTGGATGATATCGCGAAACTCGCCGGGCAAAAGCTCGTAGAACGGGCCAAACCCGGGGAATATGTACAAGGGATAAACGGTAAATGGATGCGAAAATTTTAATAGCAAAACCGCAATATCGGGATAACGCTACAGGAGAAGGCGATTAATCTATTTTCCGGAAACATTTTGCTCTTTTAATTATAAGACTGAATTATGTTTCGGCTCTGCTTTATTTATTCGAGTATTGGTTTATACCGTTTTTTTCATTAAATAAATATCTATGTGACGCATTTGAATTTATAATTTATATAATATAGATAATTTGTATGTTTCGCAGGTTTATTTATTTCTCTGTATTATAAATCCAGATTGTCAGAAAATATGTTTGATTAGGTAACAATCTACTGGCAATATTGGACGTCCTCTATGTTTTAAATAATCAATTGGTCGGGTCAGGGTATCCGACCTTCTTTATATTCGCCAGAAGGATTTATTATGCAAAGGAAAACTCTATTGTCGGCCTGTATTGCATTAGCTCTGAGTGGTCAGGGTTGGGCGGCAGATATTACAGAAATAGAAACCACCACAGGTGAAAAGAAAAATACCAATGTGACTTGTCCAGCAGATCTTGGAAAACTCAGTCCAGAAGAGCTTAAACGCTTACCCTCTGAATGCTCCTCTGTAGTCGAACAGAACCTGATGCCATGGCTTGTCACAGGTGCTGCTACTGCGTTAATCACAACCTTAGCCATAGTGGAACTAAACGACGATGATGATCATCATCGCAATAATTCTCCACTTCCACCAACTCCACCTGATGATGATTCAGACGACACTCCAGTTCCTCCAACTCCTGGCGGAGATGAGATAATACCAGACGATGGTCCGGATGATACCCCGACGCCTCCCAAACCGATTGCGTTTAATAATGACGTTATCCTCGATAAAACAGAAAAAACGTTAACTATTCGCGATTCAGTTTTCAGTTATACCGAGAATGCTGACGGGACTATTTCTCTGCAAGATAGCAATGGGCGTAAGGCGACTATTAATCTTTGGCAGATTGATGAAACGAATAACACGGTTGCCCTTGAAGGGATGAGCGCAGATGGTGCAACGAAGTGGCAATATAATCACAACGGTGAGCTCGTTATTACGGGCGACAATACCACAGTAAACAACACTGGAAAAACCATCGTCGACGGCAAAGGCACCACCGGAACTGAAATCGCGGGTAACAACGCGGTGGTGAATCAGGACGGCGAGCTGGATGTGAGCGGCGGCGGTCACGGTATTGATATCACCGGCGACAGCGCAACGGTGGACAACAAAGGCGGCATGACTGTCACCGATCCGGATTCCATCGGTATTCAGATCGACGGCGACAAGGCGGTCGTGAACAACGACGGTGACAATGCCATCAGCAACGGCGGCACCGGCACGCAGGTTAACGGCGACGAAGCCACCGTGAACAATAACGGCAGCACCACCGTTGACGGCAAGGATTCCACGGGCACCGAGATAAACGGTGACAAAGCCATCGTCAACAACGACGGTGACAGCACGATCCTTGATGGCGGCACCGGAACCCGCATTACGGGTGATGATGCGACGGCCAACAACAGTGGCAATACCACCGTAGACGGTCAGGGTTCGACCGGAACTGAAATCGCGGGTAACAACGCGGTGGTGAACCAGGACGGCGAGCTGGATGTGAGCGGCGGCGGTCACGGTATTGATATCACCGGCGACAGCGCAACGGTGGATAACAAAGGCGGTATGACCGTCGCGGATGCGGATTCGATTGGCATTCAGATAGACGGCGACAAGGCGGTCGTGAACAACGACGGTGACAATGCCATCAGCAACGGCGGCACCGGCACGCAGGTTAACGGCGACGAAGCCACCGTGAACAATAACGGCAACACCACCGTTGACGGCAAGGATTCCACGGGCACCGAGATAAACGGTGACAAAGCCATCGTCAACAACGACGGTGACAGCACGATCCTTGATGGCGGCACCGGAACCCGCATTACGGGTGATGATGCGACGGCCAACAACAGCGGCAATACCACCGTTGATGGTCAGGGTTCGACCGGAACTGAAATCGCGGGTAACAACGCGGTGGTGAACCAGGACGGCGAGCTGGATGTGAGCGGCGGCGGTCACGGTATTGATATCACCGGCGACAGCGCGACGGTGGACAACAAAGGCGGTATGACCGTCGCGGATGCGGATTCGATTGGCATTCAGATCGACGGCGACAAGGCGGTCGTAAACAACGACGGTGACAATGCCATCAGCAACGGCGGCACTGGCACCAGCATCACCGGCAACGAAGCCACAGCCAACAACACCGGCAAAACCACCGTCGATGGCCAAGGCTCTACCGGCACCGAGATCGCAGGTAATAACGCCACCGTTACTCAGGAAGGTGAACTCACGGTTAGCAGCGGCGGTCGCGGTATCGACATCACAGGCAACAATGCCAAGGTCGACACTAAAGGCAAAATGACCATCACAGGTACTGACTCGGTTGGTGTGTCCATCAATGGCGACAGTGCGACGTTGACCAATACGGGCGATATTGACGTCAGCAATTCGGCTACCGGATTCAGCCTCGTAACCAATGAGGGGATTATCTCGCTGGCTGGCAGCATGAAAGTGGGCGATTTTTCAACGGGCATGGCGCTTAGCGGCGACAACAACAGCGTGACGCTGGCGGCGAAAGATATCAATGTCACCGGGCAGAAAGCGACAGGCGTTAACATCTCAGGCGAGAGTAATACCGTTGATATCACCGGTAATATTCTGGTGGATAAAGATCAAACCGCAGATAACGCGGTAGATTATTTCTACGACCCATCCGTTGGTGTGAATATCAGCGGCAACAGTAACACGGTATCACTGGACGGTAAGCTAACCGTTATTGCAGATAGTGAGTTAACCTCACGCAAATACATGGCGTTTGATGGTAGCCAGGAGAATATTTCTGGGCTTACCGTGTCTGGCGATGGTAACACCGTTAATTTGAATGGCGGCATTCAGTTTGTGGGCGAGAAAAACGCGCTGGCAGACGGTTCAACTATCGCCGCTAATCGCAGCTACTTTGGTAATACACCTCTTGTTAGTGTCGATGGACAATCCAAAGTTTATCTGAACGGTGATTCTACTATCAGCGGCTCTTTGCCGTTAGGCTATGCCAACATTCTTCAGCTAAGCAATAAGGCGGCGCTTGAAATTGGTAGTGACGCTACGTTCAGCATGCAGGACATCAGTGTTTACGAGCACTATTTCGCGCAAACTCCGCAAATTATCAAGGTTGATACGGGTTCACAGGTCGTCAACAATGGTGATGTGGATATCTGGAATATCAGTTTTGCAGGCATTTGGGGCGAAAACTCTACCGGTATTAACAACGGAAATATTACGCTTTCTCAATATGACTATTCTTCTCCGGAGACACCGTTCTCAGAACCTGACCACATGGCCTTTTTAAGCTCCAGTGGCGGAAGTGCTGTGAACAACGGAACGATCACTGCAAAAGTGATGGAGCAGCACAGTGTTCTCGATATGGGAGCTGCAGCCGGTGTTGCAGACCCGAGGGTATTCAATAATAGCGTGTCGAGTATGATGGGAATGGAGGCCTACGGTAAAGGCACTGTTCTTAACAGCGAAAACGGCGTTATTGACATGTACGGGCGCGGCAACATTGGCATGTTGGCAATTGATAATTCCGTGGCGAATAATGCCGGGAAAATCACGCTGGATACGCTTTGGGTCGATCAAAACGACACCACGACGCTGCGTACTGACCTCCCTTCCAACACGGCTATAGATTACGGTGTTGGTATGGCCACCGGAACGAATAGTGGTGGTGGTGCAAGAAGCAACGGTGTTGCGACTAACCAACAAGGCGGTGTAATCACTGTTTATAATGCCGGTGCTGCTATGGCTGCTTACGGTGCCAGCAACATGGTTATTAACCAGGGCATTATCAATCTGGAGAAAAACGGAAATTACGATGGCGGCTTGGGCGCGAATATGCTCGTGGGGATGGCGGTCTATAACAGAGGCACCGCTATCAACGATAAAACAGGCGTGATCAATATTAACGTCGATACGGGGCAGGCGTTTTATAACGACGGTACAGGGACAATTCTGAACTATGGTGAGATAAACCTTCTCGGCTCGCCAATGGACAGTGCAGACTCTCACATGGGGGCTATTCCGGAGAATCTGGATCTGCTGACAGCACTGACAGGCAGCGGCGAAACGGATATGCGAACTGCTTCAAGTGGCGGGTTTGTGACGACCAAAGCGCTGGCAAACTACGGCAATGAAACGCTGAATAGCAATGTGGCTGCCAAAGCGTGGCTTTATAACCAGGATAAGGCCAACCTGACAATTAACGGAGAGCTATCCATCGGGCAAGGGCTGGAAAACAGCGGCTTGCTCGATTCTGACACCATTAGCGCAGCCGCGAATGTCTATAACCGAGCATCGGGTAGCATTATCACTGATCAGTTATCGCTAACGGGTAGCAACTCGTTTTTCAATGAGGGCAACTTCAGCGGTTCGGTTGCTGGCTCAAGCTATAAGCAAAATGTGGTTAACACGGGAACGATGGCTGTAATGGCTGACGGTAAGTCGCTTATCAGTGGCAGCTTCCTGCTTTATAACGAAGCAGGCGCAACACTCAGCAACAGCAGCAGCGCCGTTTCGGGTGGAGAAAATGCCATTGTTAACGTAACCCGCACCGGCGATTCACTCGCGCAAGTTAACCGTGGCACCATTACTGCGGTCAACGGCTACAGTGCAATTAAAACGGCAAGTACGGGTTCTAACAGCAACGGAAAATGGATCTGGAATACCGACACGGGTGTAATTAGCGGCGTGAATCCTAATGCACCGTTAATTGATCTTGGTCGCGGCTATAACTTTGCCAACGCAGGCACTATTAATGTGCAGGGGGATGGTGCAGTCGCTATCAGCGGGGGAACCACCAGCTATACGGTTCAACTGGTGAACAGTGGGACCATCAATGTCGGTACGGCGCAGGGTAAAGCGGACGGCACTAACGGTACTGGGTTAATTGGTATCAAGGGGAATGGCAGTGATACGACAATTAATAACGCACAAAGCGGTGTAATTAACGTTTATGCGGATAATTCCTGGGCCTTCGGTGGAAAGACCAAAGCGATCATTAACAATGGTGAAATTAACCTGCTGTGTGATACGGGATGTGATATCTATGCACCGGGTACCACCGGTACGCTGAACGATCATAACAGTACTACTGATATTATCGTTCCTGCAGCAACGAGCACACCTACGCAGGGTTCAGTACCCACAGTACCTGCGGACTCCAGTGCACAGCAAAAACTGACTAACTACACTATTGGTACCAATAGCGATGGCACCTCTGGTATGTTGAAAGCCAATAACCTGGTCATCAGCGACAACGTCAAGGTAAATACCGGGTTCAGTGCAGGTACTGCCGACACGACTGTTGTGATTAATGATGTTTTCAAAGGTGAAAATATTTCCGGGGCTGAGAATATTTCTTCTTCCACGGTAATGTGGAATGCTCAGGGCAGCACTGATGCCAGCGGCAACGTAGACGTCACGATGACCAAAAATGCCTATACGGAGGTTGTGACGGATTCTTCAGTTAATAATGTCGCTCAGGTACTGGATACGGGTTACACCAATAACGACCTGTACACTAGTCTGAACGTAGGAACGACTGCTGAACTGAACAGTGCGCTGAAACAAATTAGCGGCAGCCAGGCAACAACGGTATTTAATGAAGCACGAGTGTTAAGTAACCGCTTCAGCATGCTGTCAGATGCTGCACCGGAAGTTGCAAACGGTCTGGCCTTCAACGTGGTAGCGAAAGGCGACCCGCGTGCTGAACTGGGTAACGACACACAGTACGACATGATGGCGCTGCGTAAATCTCTGACGCTGACTGAACATCAGAACCTGAGTCTGGAATACGGGATTGCTCGTCTGGAGGGTAATGGTTCAGATACCGCAGGCGATAATGGTGTGACAGGCGGTTACAGCCAGTTCTTCGGTCTGAAACACCAGATGGCGTTTGACAACGGTATGAGCTGGAATAACGCCCTGCGTTATGATGTGCATAATCTCAATAGCAGTCGCTCGATAGCTTACGGCGACGTCAACAAAACCGCTGATGCTAATGTGAAACAGCAGTATCTGGAATTCCGTAGTGAAGGGGCAAAAACCTTTGAACTGCGTGAAGGTCTGAATGTGACACCTTATGCGGGTGTGAAACTGCGTCATACGCTGGAAAACGGTTATCAGGAGCGTAATGCGGGCGACTTTAACCTGAGCATGAACAGCGGCAGCGAAACGGCGGTGGACAGCATCGTTGGGCTGAAACTGGACTATGCAGGGAAAGAAGGCTGGAGTGCGAACGCCACGCTGGAAGGTGGGCCGAATCTGAGCTATGTGAAAAGTCAACGTACTGCGAGTATTTCGGGCGCTGGAAGCCAACGTTTTAACATTGACGATGGTCAGAGTGGCGGTGGTTTCAACAGCCTGGCGACGATGGGTGTGAAATACAGCAGCCAGGAAAGTGCGTTGCAGGTAGATGCATTCCACTGGAAAGAAGACGGCATCAGTGATAAAGGTGTGATGCTAAACTTCAAGAAAACGTTCTAATTTTTAGCATGTAATACATAAACCGCAACGCTGATACAGGTTGCGGTTTTTTTATTGTCGGATGCGGTGCTTGACGTGTCTTAACCTGTCTGGGGTTTCGTGTCTTTCAGGGCAACAGTACAACTCATCCCGCAATCTTGTTTACACCCTCGCATTATTTATCTCTATTCATTTCTATACTGATTTTTCTTAATCCGTTGTATTACAGGGCAGGGTGCGATGAGCAGCAACACATTTACTCTCGGTACAAAATCCGTTAACCGTCTTGGTTATGGCGCGATGCAACTGGCAGGTCCTGGGGTTTTTGGCCCCCCAAGAGATCGCCAC
>OJKD01000146.1_pt1 | contig 7094 bp, 7 predicted proteins | sample 1596511 | NCBI WGS metagenome assembly OJKD01 (sample SAMEA4350133, study PRJEB24818) | metagenome | biome: human; feature: gut; material: faeces | place: Denmark | collected 2013-09
CATCTACATCAACCCCGACCTTAAAGGATACAGCGTTTCTAGCTTTACCCCTAAAGCGATTGCAGAAATGATAAAGATAGGTGCGGACGCTGGTAAGGTAAAAGCGGGAGATTTGAAAACATTGGCTAAAAAGCTAAAATAGCCGTCGATGGCACATTGAAGGATATATAAGAGCATAGCCGTTGGCTCCTGTAATCTTTTTTTTTAAAACACCAGCAGTGTGCTAGGTGGCAGAATATTATCTGTAAATTTATTTTCTTACGTTAAAATTAATATACACGTAAAATAAGCCTTATGTAACTTGTTGTATAATAGTGTGTTAGGACTTAGTTTTTAAAAGATAACCTTTTACTCCGTGAAAGGTCATCTTTTACAATGCTAAAGGTTACCTTTTGCCATGTAAAATATGACCTTTTACGCTGTAATAGATCACGTATTACTTCTTTGTTAAATATTTTACAGCACAAATGCGATAGGTTTTTATCAACCTATAGGTCAGTTTTTGTATGAAAAGTAGTTAGCATAAAAAACAAAAAGCGGAAGCGCTTTGTATAGAAATGCTTCCGCTTTACCATTAAACAGATATACGAATATCGTGTTTTTTATATCATCTTTATGAAATACTCGTGGATGCGCGTGTCGGTATCAAGCTCTGGATGAAATGAGGTAACGAGCATATTACCCTCACGAGCAGCAACAATGTTACCATTTACTTCGGAAAGAACTTCCACGTTATCGCTCACCTTACTAATGAATGGCGCACGAATAAAGGTCATAGGAACATCATTGCCAATGCCTTTGAAAGCTGCTACGGTATAAAAACTCCCCAGTTGGCGACCATAGGCATTGCGATTAGCTGTTATGTCCATCATGGCAAGTTGTGAGTGGGCACGTGTGTTCTCACTATCGCCCTCCACATTCTTAGCTAAAAGGATAAGTCCTGCACAAGTACCAAAGACGGGCAAGCCTTCACGGATAGCCTTTTGAATAGGCTCTTGAAGTCCGAGATCAAAGAGTAGTTTGCCCATCGTTGTACTTTCCCCACCGGGAATGATAAGCCCATCCTTTGGCTGTTGCCAGTCGGCTAGTTGGCGCACTTCAAAGAAGTCGATCCCTAGCCGCTGTAGCATTTGTTCATGTTCAAGGAATGCTCCTTGAAGTGCTAATATTGCAATTCTCATTGACCGCGTTCTGCCATAATGATTTAAATCTCCTGCTCGTTGCTGACGACCATAGCCTGACCTAAGTCTTCAGAAATCTCTGCTAAAACCTTAGGATCATTATAGTTGGTAACAGCCTTCACGATAGCAGCAGCACGCTTTTCAGGATCACCACTCTTGAAGATACCAGAGCCAACGAATACGCCTTCAGCACCTAGTTGCATCATCAATGCTGCATCAGCAGGAGTAGCAACACCACCAGCAGCAAAGTTTACTACAGGCAACTTACCGTTGTCGTGTACATACTTTACGAGTTCGTAAGGAGCTTGCAACTGCTTAGCAGCCTCAAACAACTCGTCTTCGCGCATACCTACCAAACGGCGGATCTCTGCTTGCATCAAACGCATGTGAGAAACAGCCTGAACGACATCGCCTGTACCTGGTTCGCCCTTTGTACGGATCATCGTAGCACCTTCTTGTACACGACGCAAAGCCTCGCTCAAGTTGCGTGCGCCACAAACGAATGGTACTTCAAACTGGGTCTTGTCAATATGATAGATATTGTCAGCAGGTGAAAGCACTTCGCTCTCGTCGATATAGTCGATCTCGATAGCCTGAAGGATTTGTGCTTCAGCAATATGACCGATACGGCACTTTGCCATTACAGGAATCGTAACAGCTTCCTGAATGCCCTTTATCATCTTAGGGTCGCTCATACGACTTACGCCACCAGCAGCACGAATATCGGCAGGGATACGCTCTAAAGCCATTACAGCACAAGCACCAGCAGCTTCAGCAATACGAGCTTGCTCAGGGGTAGTTACGTCCATAATCACACCGCCTTTTAGCATCTGTGCTAGGTTGCGGTTTAATGTTTGTCTTTCGTTGTTCATATTATTAAAAGTTTTAATTATTTCTCTTTATGCGGAGTTAATGTTCTTCTAAACTCGCTTGGTGTTAGCCCTGTTTGTTTTTTGAAATACTTTGTAAACTGAGCTTGCGACCTAAATTTGAAACCGTATGCCACTTCTTGAATGGTGAGCACGGTAGAGGATAGTCGGTTAGAGATCGTTTCGGTCAAGGCTTGATCAATGATGTTCTTTGGATTTTTCCCTGATACCTTATGGGTTACTTGCGAGAGATAAGTGGGCGAAACATTCAAGCAGTCGGCATAAAACGCTACATCTCTGTTTGTTGCGTGGTGTTGTTGTACAGCCGTTAAGAACTCATTATAGAGTTGTGCGCTACGCCCCGTTAAGTCGCCTTCTTGTTTTGCAAACGTGTTTGCATATTCCTTTGCCCGTGCAATGGCATTATCTATGGTTTTGTCCTTATTTAGATACACAGCCAAAGCCGATGAGAAGATGTTAGAGTAGCCATGCTCTTGCGGATTATCCAGCACTATTATGCGTGTTCCATCTGCCATTTCTCTTGCAGCAAACTTTGTTTCGTCGCGCTTTCGTAATACCACCACCGAGCAGAGAGGTAGCAGTCTGCGCCGTATCAGTGCAACGACATCGTCAGATAGTAGTTTGTCACCATTACTTGCGGTTACAACAGGGTCGTAAACTACAAATTTAGGACGATACTTTTGTAGTGTTTCCACCACAACGGCTAAGGTTTCAGCATTGCGCACTAAGCCTATATGTACCGTATCGAGTTGCACATCATTGATAATAGCTTCTATTTGTCCACGAACAGTTTCGGCAGGCAAGTCGTATACCGCCTGAATACCCAAAGTGTTCTGCATAGTTACCGATGTAATAGCCGATACGGGATGTCCTCCTAGTACAGATATTGTTTTAATATCCGCCTGAATACCAGAACCTCCAGTACCATCAGAACCTGTTATGGATAAGATAATAGCCATCAGTTTACGCACGTTTCTTTCTATGCTTACAAAGTAAAAATATTTTTTTTACCTGTGCAAGTTTCGTTTGTAAACTGACAAAAAAAACTAAGATTTTACTAAATCTTTACTTCCCAATGTCCTTTTGAATACAAAAAGGAGCGTAACACTTTTCTGCTACGCTCCTTTTCTGCTATTATAATAAAAATGTTTGATTGTCGTTATTATCCTACTTGGCTACCCGGCTTCACCTTACCCAGCGTTGTTGTTACGCTAAGAGTGCCATCAAAGTTGACGGCTGAAAGGATCATACCTTGGCTTTCGATCCCCATCATCTTGCGAGGAGGGAAGTTGGCAATAAACAATACGTCCTTGCCGATGAGCTGTTCTGGCTCGTAATAAGCAGCGATACCACTGAGAATGGTGCGAGGAGTGCCGCTACCATCGTCGATGGTAAACTGAAGTAGCTTCTTGCTCTTCTTCACTTTCTCACAGTTTATGATATGACCTACACGAATATCCATCTTCTCGAAGTCTTCGAAAGACACATTTTCCTTGATAGGTTCTGCCTTATAGTTAGCGGCTTGGTTTGCTTTCTTGGTGTCTTCTAGCTTTTGAAGTTGAGCCTCAATAGCATCATCTTCAATCTTTTCGAAGAGCAAATGAGGTTCGGCAAGTTGCTGACCAGCTTTCAAAAGATCAGTAGATCCTAGCTCGCTCCATTCACATTCTGTCAGGTTGATGAGCTTGCGAAGTTCGGCAGAGCTGAAAGGCAAGAATGGTTCGAAAGCAATACTTAGGTTAGCCACCAACTGCAATGAGATATTCAATATCGTTTCCACACGCTTAGGATCTGTTTTCCAAACCTTCCAAGGCTCACACTCGGTGATGTAACGATTACCAATGCGTGCAAGGTTCATAGCTTCTTTCTGTGCTTCACGGAACTTGAACACGTTTAAGAAAGCTTCCACTTTCTCCTTAACATCTTGAAATTCTGCAATAGCTTGTTTATCTACATCAAGCAATTCGCCACATGCTGGTACCACACCATTCCAATACTTCTTTGTCAACTGTAACGCACGGTTAACAAAGTTGCCATAGATAGCCACCAACTCAGAGTTGTTGCGCTCTTGGAAATCCTTCCATGTGAAGTTGTTATCTTTGGTTTCTGGCGCATTAGCAGTAAGCACATAGCGTAACACATCCTGCTTTCCAGGGAAGTCTACTAAGTATTCATGCAACCAAACAGCCCAGTTTTTACTAGTAGAAATCTTGTCGTTCTCAAGGTTTAAAAACTCGTTTGATGGCACATTATCAGGGAGAATATAGCCACCGTGTGCCTTTAGCATGGTAGGGAAGATGATACAGTGGAACACAATATTATCCTTACCGATGAAATGAACCAAGCGTGTTTCAGGATCTTTCCACCACTTTTCCCAATTACCAAACTTCTCTGGCTCGTTATCACAAAGCTCTTTGGTGTTAGAGATATAACCAATAGGTGCATCAAACCAAACGTATAGCACCTTACCTTCTGCTCCCTCTATAGGAACAGGAATACCCCAATCGAGGTCGCGGGTCATAGCACGAGGCTGAAGATCCATGTCTAGCCAACTCTTACACTGACCATATACATTAGGACGCCATTCCTGATGCTCCTTTAAAATCCACTCTTTCAACCACTCTTGATAATCGTTTAAAGGCAAATACCAGTTTTTGGTATTTTTAAGTACAGGCTGTGAGCCAGAGATTGTAGATCGAGGGTTCTTTAATTCTAAAGGACTAAGATCCGAACCGCACTTCTCGCACTGATCGCCATACGCATTAGGATTACCGCAATGAGGACATTCTCCCATTACATATCTATCTGCTAAGAACTGCTTTGCCTCTTCATCGTAAAGCTGTTCGCTTTCCTTTTCCACGAGTTTTCCCTCTTCATAAAGTTTCTTGAAGAAGTCGCTTGCTAGCTTATTGTGTACATCGCTTGTGGTACGGCTATAAACATCGAACGAAATTCCAAAGTCTTTGAACGAGTCTTTAATCATGGAATGATAACGGTCGCACACATCTTGAGGAGTGATGCCTTCTTTCTTAGCACGGATAGTGATAGGCACACCGTGTTCGTCAGATCCGCCAATGAAAACTACTTCTTGCTTTTTCAAGCGAAGATAACGAACGTATATATCTGATGGTACATAAACACCTGCAAGGTGCCCGATATGAACACCACCATTCGCATAAGGCAACGCTGCCGTTACGGTGGTGCGTTTAAATTTCTTTTCTTCCATATATGGGTTGCTATTTATTTCTACTGCAAAGTTACTTTAAATAAAACAAATAGCAAAAATTATTGTATTCTAATGCTTTTGCCAGCCTGATAGCATGCAATGGTGCGTTCACCACGCTTATAAATATCCTCACTGCCTGGCATATCTAGCACAAAACCATTTGCCTTTACTTGTGCCACAAGGTTGTCGTAAGCCTTTTGATTGAATACAGCCACGATAATAGCCCCTTCTTTAAAGGCGATATAGCTTGATACCCCCTTAGCTAATGGTTTTGGATAATCGCCGTATGCCGTTTTTGTTATTAGCTTAGCGAGGGTGCAATTCTTGTAATACATCTTTGAAAATTTATCTAGTCGATATACTTCATAACCCTTCTTGAGTTTGTAGCCATACTTCTTTACTATAGCATCTGTGTTCTCTGGGTGCTCAAAGATTGTTATAGCCTCAGCCACTGAAATCATATCGCTTTGTGCTGTAACGTTTTCCACGGGAATAATAGGGGCATTTGTTTCGGTTGTTGTTGCTTTTTGCTGTGTTCCACAACTAGCAAAAAGTAGGGCAATACCCATTCCTAGGGTAGCCATCCATAAGCTTCTTTTCATTTTCTAAATTCCTTTATTTTGTTTGTTATTTTCTTCCTTGATAGTAAAAGGTTATCTTTTGCTCATTTAAAAGGTTATCCTTTACTTTTCAATCTTTTTTCTTTCCTGATAAAGTTTATAACTTGTTGATATTAAATATTTAACAGTAATTCTATATTTTGCTCAACCTCTGCCCTTGAAACCTTCTTTACTCCCTGTTTCGATACCTCTAAAATTGTGTCGGAGAAACGAATGGCAAGTTCCAAATCGTGTGTGGAGAGGAGGATAATTTTATCCAATTTCTGTGCTGTTTCGTGTAAGAGGCGATAGGTATCAGCCTTTGATGGGAAGTCGAGAAAGGCTGTTGGCTCATCTAAGAGAATGATAGGCGTTTCTTGTGCTAATGCCTTTGCTATCATCACTTTTTGTCGTTCGCCGTCCGATAGTGTGTGTATTGCTCTACCTTTCAGACTTGTTATGCCTACAGTTTCGATTACCTCATTCACTACCTTTTCGTCTTCCTTGCGCAAAGTGCCGAAGAAACCCGTGTAAGGGGAGCGTCCCAAACCTATCATTTCTTCTGTTGTGATATTCTGAACATCGGGCTTTGTGGTGAGAACTACGCTAATTTTGCGTGCCAATTCTTTGTTGGATAGGTGTGAAAGGTCTAGCTTGTTCAGTAAAATCTCGCCTCCTAATTTCGGTAAAAAGCCCGATAGCGTTTTTAGTAAGGTAGATTTTCCAACACCATTGGGACCTATCAAACACGTCAGTCCACCACTTATCACTTCAACGTTAATATCTGATATTACGTTGTGCTGTGGTTGGTAACCAATGTCAAGATGTGAAAGTGTAAACTTCATGTGTGTTACCTTAGTAAATAAAGAAAGGTATAACCAAAATACCATACTGCTGATTATACCTTTATTTTCTTAGGAATTAAAGATAAAATTACTTTTTAAGTGGAACAAATCTATTCAGATAATCCTTTACACGTTCTGCTTGTGCTTTTGTAATATTCTTAAAAGAGAGTTTCCCTTTTAAAGCCTCTTCGCCAAAATCTTCAATAATTCTGCCTAATGACATATTTAGGAAAATAGATGGTAGAGCTTCTACTCCTGTCATATCAACCACAACTTTTGAATTAGTCTTAATGGCTTTATTTCTTTCCCTTACACACATCGGCACATGCCGCTCAACACAAGAGCGTTAGATT
>OJKD01000155.1_pt1 | contig 6925 bp, 9 predicted proteins | sample 1596511 | NCBI WGS metagenome assembly OJKD01 (sample SAMEA4350133, study PRJEB24818) | metagenome | biome: human; feature: gut; material: faeces | place: Denmark | collected 2013-09
AAACGCGAAGACCCGTACTTCAAAGCCAGTTACGACAATGTGGACTACAGCCAGATCCCGGCAGGATTCAGGGGGTGAGCATGAGTCTTTTGAATGACGTTCAGAAATTCATTGAAGCCCATCCGGGCTGTACTTCCGGAGACATTGCGGATGCTTTTGCAGGTTACTCACGGCAGCGCGTTCTGCAGTCAGCAAGCAAGTTACGTCAGAGTGGGCGTGTGGCTCACCGTTGTGAAGGAGATACACACAGACATTTCCCGCGCCTGACTGAGAGAGCGCAGGATCCGGAACCACAACCAGTTCGTGAAACCAGACCTGTGCGCAATTTCTATGTCGGCACTAACGACCCGCGGGTGATTTTGTGCCTGACCCGCCAGGCGGAAGAACTGGAGTCCAGGGGCTTATACCGTCGTGCTGCAACGGTGTGGATGGCGGCATTCCGTGAAAGCCACTCCCAGCCAGAACGAAACAATTTTCTGGCGCGTCGTGAACGGTGTTTACGGAAAAGCAGTAAGCGGGCTGCATCAGGTGAAGAGTGGTATCTCTCAGGGAATTACGTGGGGGCTTAATGAGTAATAAATATTGCCAGGCGCTGGTGGAGCTGCGGAACAAACCAGCCCATGAACTGAAGGAAGTGGGCGATCAGTGGCGCACGCCGGACAACATTTTCTGGGGAATTAACACCCTGTTTGGCCCGTTTGTTCTGGATCTGTTTACTGATGGTGATAACGCCAAATGTGCCGCGTATTACACTGCGGAAGACAACGCGCTGGCGCATGACTGGTCAGAACGTCTTGCGGAGCTTAAAGGTGCTGCCTTTGGTAATCCCCCGTACCCGTGGTAACCCCCAGACCGGCACGCCTGCCACCGATCTGGATGATGACTACTTTGACATGTTGCAGGAGGAGCTTTGCAGCGTTGTGGAGGCCTCCGGTGCCAGCCTGGAGAAGGGGCGGCATGACCAGCTGCTTACCGCGCTTCGTGCGCTGCTGTTAAGCCGCAAGAATCCGTTTGGCGATATCAAATTGGACGGCACGGTGCAAAAGGCTCTCGAAAACCTTGGTTTGGGAGAAGCGGCTAAAAGAAATGTAGGGACAGGGGCGAATCAGATACCTGATATGGGTAGTTTTATGCTTTCTGCTTCAGTTCCTGGATATCAAAAATTGCCATCCGGTTTAATTATTCAATGGGGGCCAATTGATGTTCCGCTGACGTCTCAGGACACAGTAACCTATTTTCCGATTGCATTTCCGAATAGATGTCTGCGGGTATTTGCGACTCAGGATTACACTCCCGGCAGTGCAAATGTTGGCTATATAGCTTGTGCCGGTTATAACCAGGACCCGGTGAAATTTATTTCCAGAGCAGGCGTACCCGGTATCGGTGCTTCATTTTTCGCATTAGGGTGTTAATTTCTTTTAACTTTATGGAGTGAAAAATGAATTACATATATTCCGCGACTACAAACTCTTTCTATCCCTTGGAGATGAAAGAGGATTACACGCAAGCTGGCTCATGGCCAGATGATGCTGTTGAAGTTGATGAGCAAGTGTATATTGAGTTTTCCGGATTACCGCCGAAAGGAAAAATCCGTATCGCTGGAGAAAATGGTTTTCCTGCATGGTCTGAAATTCCACCACCAACACATGAGGAACAGATTGCTGCAGCCGAACTGAAAAAGCAGCAATTGATTAATCAGGCCAACGATTATATGAACAGTAAACAATGGGCTGGTAAAGCGGCTATTGGTCGTCTGAAAGGTGAGGAACTGGCGCAATATAATTTGTGGCTGGATTATCTGGACGCACTGGAGCTGGTCGATACTTCCAGTGCGCCAGATATTGAATGGCCTACTCCTCCGGCAGTTCAGGCCAGATGACATCCGGCGCGGTGCTGGTATCTGTTGCCGTCACCGCGTCAATGTAATCCAGCACAGTGTTAAGTCGGGAGGTCTCTGCCTGCATCAGCTTCCGCCCAGCCTGTAATTTCAGTTGAATCAGACTAATGGAAGCCATTGCAGTATCAATCAGCGACTGGCGCTGTGCTTCTGCTGCATCTACTGCGACGCTATGCTGTGCCTCGGTATCCGTCACCCATTTCTCACCATCCCATTTATCGTATGGCGTTAATGGGGCGATAGTCGCGGGACGCATACAAACATAACCCCTGGATGTTATGTGTCTATCGAGAATCAAAGTGGAAGTCCTTATGTTAAGTATAAGACAGGAATCACTTATAACGATAATCAGTTAGTATATGTATCTATCACTGTTGATGATAATATCAGCACTTGGTTCTGGAGGGGGTTTGTTGTGGGCAATGATGCATTTAAGTTATCGTCTGCAGATAGAGGAGATATTACAATAAACAACGAATCAGGGCATTTGATAGTCAATACCGCAATTCTATCAGGAGATATAGTCACTCTAAGAGGAGGAGAAATTAGGTTGGTATTATAGCTTGTGCGCGCCATGATTGGCGCGCAATTTAAACTTAGTGCTTTACATCGCTATTGTCTTGATTTCTTTGAATTATTTTATAAATTAAAAAAACGACTGTTATGTATAAGCAAAGGTCGAACGAAAAATACATTCCAAATAAATGCTTGCTTAAATCTCTATATCCTTCCCCGAAAAATGACACATAAAATTGAGATATTCCAAAAAGAGATACTACAAATAAAGATGCCTTTATTTTATTATTTCTAATAAAAATAGAAGCAATAAAAAATAATAACAATGATATAAATCTAATGTTTTTAAATATATTGTCTTTTATGTTAGTAATAGTCGTTAGTATGTTTGATTCTCCATATATTACGTGTAGTTTTTTATATACATGGAAATAATTTTCTTTATACTGAGACATCACACCATCATCAAATGGAAGTTTGAAGATGGTGCTTGGTTTGCTAACCAATAAAAAGAGTGCATTCGAAAACGTTTCATCTTTATGAGATTCGAAACATTCCGTTCCAACTTCTGTTGGGGTTGCGCCAAATGATATGTCGAATTTATTACCCCAGGCATCTAACCCAACACACTTATCATCAACATACGATGGCATTTTATACCCGTTGTTTTTCATATAAAGATAACTACCGAAGTATGTTGCATGGTACTTATTTAATTCAACAACACCTTTTGAATAAGATATTGCAAATATTGACGCAAGCAAGCACACCACGCATATTACAGATTTAATAATTAGTTTGTGTCTATCAAAAAAAATATAATATGAATACACTATTAGTGGGGTTAATATAAATTGATTTTTAGCAGTAGATATTATTAGCAACGAAAAAAATAGCAAAAGCATAGATTTATTGTTTTTGCATGTTAATGAATACACCAAAAATGGAAGGAAAATTATAACTATTTGCTCTTGATAGAATGATGCAAACATTGACAGTGTTGATGAAGAACACATAAGAAAAGCTAAAATAAAGAATGTAAATAAAGTTACATACCTTTCTGTTTTTATATATGAAGTAAATATCGCATATAATGAATAAATATATATTACTTTTAGAAATAACGATAACACCCTAGCATCAAGATATTCAGTAAAAATGCTAATAAACAGGACGTATGTATACAAAATATAACTATATGAACTTATATACTCATAGCTATCAATTGAATCAATATGACCTTTCAATTTATACAATAAAGGTAAGTCATATGTAAATGCTGGTATGTCTTCAATTAATGGCTTAATGGCTCTTCCGAAATCAGATGTATTTAACATCATTATGTTTTTAGATAAGGCGCAAATAATCAAAACAAAAGATATATACAATGATACTTTTATTGCTTTATTCATTTTTTGACTCTCTTGATGATGTATTTCGGGCGTTTTTTGGTTTCAATGTATGTGCGTCCAATATATTCACCTAATACTCCTATTCCAATCATCTGAATTCCACCTAAAAACAGTATTGAAACAAGTAGTGAAGGATATCCCCTAACAGCATTTCCAAATATGATAGTATCTAAAATCATCCACGCCCCATAAATAAATGCTACACTGGCTACCACTAACCCTATGTATGTCCAGATGCGAAGAGGGAATGTGGAAAAGCTTGTAATACCCTCAAGTGCTAAATTCCAAAGTTTCCATCCATTAAATTTTGTATCTCCAGCAATTCTTTCCGCTCGCACGTATTCAACAATATCTGTCTTTCCTCCTACCCAGCTCAGAATACCTTTCATGAAAAGGTTTCGTTCTGGCATAAGTTTAATATTTTCGACAACATCACGGCTCATCAGCCTGAAATCACCAACATTCTCTTCAATTTTAGGATTGCTTATTTTATTGTGGAGCTTATAGAACCACTCAGCCGTTTTTCGCTTCAGGCGTCCATCAGTTGAGCGGTCAGATCTTTTAGCAAGAACCATATCAGCACCTGCTTGCCATTTTTCAATAAGATGAGGAATAACCTCAATCGGGTCTTGCAGGTCAACATCAATTGGGATTATCGCATCCCCGGTTGCATGGTCTAACCCTGCAAACAATGCTGGTTCTTTACCAAAGTTGCGTGTAAATGACAGCGGAACAACTAGAGGATCTGAAACAGCCAGAGCATTAATGATTGACTCCGTAGCGTCTTTGCTGCCGTCATTTATGAAAACGATTTCCACTTCATATGACTTCAATTCTTCGAATTCACGTACCGTTTTATAAAAAATTGGTATCGCTTCTTCTTCATTGAAGACAGGAACTACAAGAGATATCTTCATTTCGCATCCCTAAAGACAATGAACTTTGAATAGACGAAACCGCACACCAGGCTGATGGCGGAGAAGGTGACAAGAGTTATCATCGGGGGAAGTGCGCATCTATCAGCAGCCCATCCAACAGTAGCACTCAGTGTCCCCATGAACCCAACATATAGCATGTAGCGCATCGTTGTAGTCGATGCCTTGAATGTGAATTTTGCATTCGCGAAGAAGCTAAAGCTCACAGCCACAACGAAACCTGCGAAGTTTGCAAGAGCTTGGTTTGTATGCGCGACATAGATACAAACACCAAAAACCACCCAGTGTATAAGGGTGTTCAGCACACCAATAGAGGTGTACTTTGCAAATAGCTTTAACATTTCTTCTATCAGCTAATAATCAAAGGAATGAAGTCTATCATCCAAGTCTTAATCGATCGATACTTGCTGTGGTTGATGAGACAAAACTTATACACACAAAGCTTTGCACTGGATTGCAAGACTTTGTGCTATTCGATAGTTGTTAAGGTCGCTCACTCCACCTTCTCATCAAGCCAGTCCGCCCACCATTGCATCATTTCTCTGCGTTTATCGAGATACTGAGCATGGTTGTAAATCCCACGCACAGATCCGCCGTTTGCATGTGCCAGTTGCACTTCAATAGCGTCAGCAGGCCATTCGTGCTCGTTCATAATCGTGCTGAATTCATGCCTGAATCCGTGACCGCTTTCCAGACCCTCATAGCCGATTTGTTTGATCACAAGCAGTACCGCGTTCTCGCAGATTGGCTTCTTCTTATCGTTGCGCCCGGCAAAAACAAACTCTGAGACTGGTTTGGTGATGGAGCTTAGCGTAGTGAGAAGTTCAACTACCTGGTCTGACATAGGAACCACATGAATTTTGCGTCCTTTCATCACACTGGCGTCGATGGTGATAATCCTATTTTCAAAATCGACGTTCTTCCATAGCATGGAACGAAGCTCTTTCGTTCTTAGGGCTGTGTAGCGTAAAACTTTGGTCGCAATGAGCGATACGATACTTCCTGAAAATGTTGCCAGTGCTTTGTTGAATGCCGGGATCTGGTCTGCAGGAAGAAACGGGAAGTTCTTCTTGCGGTATCCCTTCATGGCGTCAGCAAGGTCAGGTGCCGGGTTATATTTAGCCCTTCCGGTGACAATAGCGTAACGGAAAACCTCGCCGCATCTTCTGCGTGCTTTGTTGGCTCGTTCCATTGCACCGCGATCTTCAAACCTGCGGATTACTTCCAGCAGTTGCATCGGCTCAATATCCTGAATTTCAAGGCCGCCAATGATAGGTAAAATGTCGTCGTCAAACATTTTGGCAAGTTCAGTTGCATACCCTACTGACCATACTTGCTTCTTGTGCTCGTACCATTCCTTGTAAATCGCACTAAAGGAATTGTTGTTAGACGAAGCCTTTTTCGCCTTTACAGGATCGATGCCAACCGAGATGTCTTTCCTCGCAGTCCATGCTTTATCCCTTGCCTCCTGCAAAGTCATAAGCGGATATTTTCCGACGGTCAGGATTTTCTCCTTACCGTCAATCTTGTAGCGAAGCTGCCATACCTTTTTCCCTGACACAGGGACATAAAGGTACAGGCCATTACCATCGAGAAGGCGGTATGGTTTTTCTTTCGGCTTTGCTGCTTCAATCTGCTTAACGGTGAGCATGGGTAAAAATCCGGTGGGTAAAATTATTTTATCCACTTTTTACCCGTCATGGAGTGCGGCTGTCAACGATCTGAAGCGAACCATGACGAACTGTAAATCTACGGAATGCTTGATATTCAGGGGATTTTGCGGACTGGTACGGATGGGAGCGAACTGATAAATGGTGTCCCCTGCAGGAATCGAACCTGCAATTAGCCCTTAGGAGGGGCTCGTTATATCCATTTAACTAAGAGGACAATGCGGCATGAGTATACCCGCTAATGGAGTGCGGGGTAAGTACGCTGCCGCTCGATTGCTTAAACCCTCGCCATTTATGCCGGGTTTTTATAATTTTTCTTAATGTTTTCCGCACGTTCTGCTTTTTGGCGTGCTTCTGCTTTACGCTTATTGCTCATGTCGTTACGAATCTGTGCATGACTCATTAACGCGAAGATAAAGGTGCCGCCGCAGATGTTCCCCGCTAAAGTAGGTAGTGCGAAGGGCCAGATGAAATCGCTCCAGTGCAGCGTACCGT
>OJKD01000171.1_pt1 | contig 6612 bp, 7 predicted proteins | sample 1596511 | NCBI WGS metagenome assembly OJKD01 (sample SAMEA4350133, study PRJEB24818) | metagenome | biome: human; feature: gut; material: faeces | place: Denmark | collected 2013-09
CGCCCTTTGTCGCCTCTGCGTCATAGTGCTCTGGTGTATGTTGTAGCGTACTCATAACTCGCCGCCCCTCTCTGCGTCGGCAGCGCCAGCTCGTTATAAGCGACGGCCAGGAATGATCTCCCCAACAGCTGATTCCAGTACATCCTCTTCTTCTGGGCTTACACAAACCCATACATCAACACTTTTGCTGTCTCTCCCTGGCTCATGTTCAAACGCAAGCACAGACAAAGCACCTGTATTTTCCGGATCCTGTAGGGGACTGCCAGCCCCCCACCGAGTGATACGTTTTTCATTTCTTGTTTGCCCGAAATACTTATTATTGTAGTAAATAGCGCGAACCTCACTATCTACACATTCATGAGAGGAATAAGTTGCGCGCAATAAAACCGAAGGATTTTTTTCTGACGTATGATCTATAGATGGGAAAAGTTCAGCAACGATACCGGAAGGGATATATATCCCTACCTGATGCCCTCCTGTTGCACCAGTGTCGTTTGCAGAAAGACGTTTAATATAGAGAAAATTGTTACCATCGACCTTATCAAACAGCCAATCTTGTAATCCTGACATAAGACATCCTTATTTTTGCATAGTATTCAATTCGGATTTTTCCACATATCCATCAGAACGACCAGAACCAACATATCTGAACATCAAGTAAATATGCGATAACGATTAAAGTTTTGCCGCCTGTTAACCGCTTTACCGGAGTAACCCACCCAAATACCGAGACGAGGTTGCGATGAAAATCACCCTGACTATGCCAGGCAATCACCCGACAGCCACAATGGCAGGCTCCAGTCAGCCGCGCAAAAGCACGGCGACCACCGCCACGACGCTGAGCGCTGACGACATTACCCAGGCCGGATTGCAGTCTGCTCAGCAAACGCTGAACGACCAGCAAGAGAGCGATATCGACAGCGACAAAGTGGCGCAAATGCAGGCGATGCTGGCCTCCGGCAGCCTGCAAGTAAACACCGAACAGTTAGCCAGCGACATGCTGAGTTTTTTCCAGAACTAAGAGGCCGATGAAGTGAGTATCCGGTTACAACAGGTGAAGGCGTTGCTGCAGGGAATTCGTGACGACGACGCGCTGTATGATTCCCTGCGCGAACGTCTCCAGCGCCAGCGGATCTGCATGATTCGCCGCGCCAGCGAGGAGTTGCTGGCGGTAAACGAGGAGATAACCCATCACTATGAGCAGTTACACAGCCATAGCCATCAGCGGCATAGCCTGCTGAAAATGCTCGGTGTTAGCGTAAATCGTGACGGTCTGGCGCAGGTGTTTGCCTGGCTTCCGGCGGTACAAAAAGCGGCAGCACAAAAATTGTGGCAACGCCTTGAGCAAAAAGCGGAACGCAGCAAAGCCTACAACGACAAAAACGGCGAGCTGTTGATTCGCCAGTATGAATTTATTCAGTCGTTTTTAGGCAACGAAGCAGATTTTCTGTATCAGGAATAACGCGAACACCTTCCCCATAGCGGAAACGGATTTTCCGCCTGATTCACAATCCTTTGTTTTTGATTACAAAAATTCCCGGCACGCTTATTGCATATCCTGCACAGCATTAAAGACTGGAAGCCACCTATGAGTTTTATTGAATGTTACGAACCGGAATACGTGCGCAAATTTATGGCGCAATATCCCGATTCGCCTTTGTACATCCGCAAGGTGTGGAAAAACGAGATTCGCCAGAGCCTGATGCTGACAGAGCCAGCCAGCTGCGAAGCGGTACTCAACGATGCTAATGCGTTTGCGTTGCAGTTAACCTACCGCCCTGTGGAAGACAATGCCGCCGAGCTCTCCGCGCGCGATGCGATAGTAAACCAAGTCATTTTGAGCACCCTTACGCTCCCCGATTTAACCCCAGAACTATCCCTGTACGCCGTCGGGATTTTGCTCTCCCGCGCCAGTAAAATGCCGGGCAGAGACGGAGATATTCTTGCCCGTTTGACGACGCTGCCGCAGGCGCTGGCCGATCATGCGAAAAAAGGCACGCTACAGGCACAGTTCGCCCAACTTCCGCCCGTGCCACAGCTGGCGCGTCACCTGGCCACGCTACTCGGGAGTTTTACGTTTGACTGGTCGATTCTACCGGAAAGCCCACGCAAGGCCTCGCTGCCGTTGCAGGTTACCTTGCTGACGCTACATGACGCCAACAGCAAAGCCCTGTTACAACAGCAGCTTAAGGTGCAGTGGCAAACCACCTGGCAACAGCATTTTGCCACCGCGCCGTGGATGATGCGTAACTGGCTGATTTACCGCGTTTACCATGAGGTGATTGGACAGACAGACGGCGCAGATTATTGCCCGCTGGTGTGCGATTTTTATCTTATCCGCACGTTAATCAGTTTATGGACGCTGGATGGTTCTCCGCTGCGGCAGGAGGATATTTTCGCCCTCTTCGCCATGTTTGAACGCTGGCGAGCCAGTGAAAATGCCGTGCTGATTCGCCAACAAATTCAGGCTGAATGTTCCGCAGATCCCCTGCTTTATGCGTTTTCACTGCTGTCTTGCTAACGCTTTCTGGCCGGTTTTCCCGGCCTTATCGACTTCGTAAACTATCATGCAAACCCTCATCAAAACACTCGCCACCGCGCGCGTAAAACCGTTTGTCAGCGTCGTCACGCCAACCTGGAACCGCGGCGCATTCCTGCCGTACCTGCTTTATATGTACCGCTATCAGGATTACCCGGCAGACCGCCGCGAACTCATCATCCTCGACGACTCCCCGCAAAGCCATCAACACATCATCGACCGCCTGACCAATGGCACGCCGGGATCCTTCAACATCCGCTACATCCATCACCCGGAAAAACTGCCGCTGGGCAAAAAACGCAATATGCTCAACGAACTGGCGCGCGGCGAATACATCCTCTGCATGGACGATGACGACTACTACCCGGCAGATAAAATCTCCTGGACCATCGCCAAGATGCAAAAACACCGGGCGCTCATCTCCGGTTCCGACCAGATCCCCATCTGGTACAGCCACATCAATCGCATCTTTCAAAGCCGCAGCTTTGGCCCACATAACATCCTCAACGGCACCTTTTGCTATCACCGTAACTACCTGAAAAAGCACCGCTACGATGACGATTGCAATCTGGGCGAAGAGAAAAGTTTCACCGACAATTTCAGCGTTAACCCGCTGCAACTGCCCGGCGAGCGCACGATTTTGTGTATCTCGCACAGCCACAACACCTTTGATAAAGACTTTATCCTCGGGGCCAGCACGCCTGTAAACGCGGCGCTTACGGATATCGTCAGCGATCCGCTGCTACGCAACGCTTATCTGGGTCTGCATAACGCCACTCATTATCAGGCGATCCAGCATCAGGCGATCGATCAGATCGTTCTGCTGAATCTGGATAAACGCCCGGATCGCTTACAGCAGATCCGTGAAGAACTCACATTGCTGCATATTCCTCCTGAGAAGATCACCCGCCTTGCCGCCAGTGAAAATGAAAACGGTCAACGGGGCCGAAGTCAGTCGCACTTGCAGGCACTGCGTCTGGCGCAACAACGCGGCTGGCAAAACTACCTGTTGCTGGAAGATGACGCGGTTATTCTCAAACAGGAGAAACATATTCAGGTGCTGAACGCGCTGCTGGCGAGCCTGGCGAAAATTCCCTGGCAGGTGATGATCCTCGGTGGCGAAATTTCGCAGGGAACGATGCTAAAAAGTTTGCCTGGGCTGGTGCACGCGCGGGACTGCCGCAAGGTATGCGCTTATCTGGTGAACAGCCGCTGCTACCCGCAACTGGCGCAGCAGATGAGCAACGATGAGCACTCGCTGGAAGACGGCTGGCAGCCGCTGCTACGCACCGACAAATGGCTGGCCTGTTACCCGAGCCTTTGTTACCAGCGACCGGGCTTTAGTGATATCGAGAAAAAAACGACTGACAACATTGCTCACTATTTCAATAAGTTACCCGTAGCCACCAAGCCATCTACATTACCCATCGCCGATACCATCGGCTTTTTTATGGAAACCTCATTCCACTACACGCTGTACCGCCCAATCATCACCGCTCTACAGGCGCAGGGGCAGAGCTGCACACTGGTGATCAACGACCGCGTGTTTAAACCATTTCTTGATGAGATGCTGGAAACACTGAAAAACATCGACGATCCGCAGCTTCAAGGTATGCGTCTGTCAGAAATGCAGGCACATGGTCAGCGGGTGAAATGCCTGGTCAGCCCCTACCACACGCCTGCGCTCAATAGCCTTTCACCCGTGAATATCCGCGCCATGTACGGCTTAGCTAAAGAGACGTGGAACCACGCCGACTGGAATCGTTTTTACCAACGCATTTTGTGTTATAGCCACTACAGCCAGCAGGCGCTGGCGCATTTCGGTAGCGCAAAAGTGGTCGGCAACCCACGCTTCGATGCCTGGCATAACGGCACGTTCGATCGTTCGTTGCCGGAAAATATCCAACCAGATTCCCGTAAACCTACGGTGCTCTACGCCCCTACGTTTGGCGTATTAAGCTCCCTGCCCCACTGGGCAGAAAAATTGGGGCGCTTAAGCGATGATGTGAATCTGATTTGCAAACTGCACCACGGCACCTGCTCGCGCCCGGAAGAAGCTGCATCGCTGGCCCTGGCGCGCAGGCACTTAAAACAGCGCACCGACTCCGTCCACCACACGCTGGCGCTACTGGCAAAGGCCGATTACGTGCTGACCGATAACAGCGGCTTTATTTTCGATGCTATCCACGTTGATAAGCGGGTGATCCTGCTCGACTTTCCGGGCATGAATGATTTGCTCGACGGTGAGAAAAGTTATTCCACGGCAGAGAGCGCCGACCAGCGAATCCGCGAAATATTGCCGGTTGCTCATGATGTTGCAGAACTGCGTTATTTGTTGTCAGAGGCGTTTGACTGGGGGTCGGTGCAGGCGCGGCTTACGGAGATTCGCCATCACTATTGCGATGCGTTTATGGATGGCAAGGCGGGAGAACGGGCGGCGGTGGTGATTATGGAGGCGCTGGCGGGCAAGGAACCGTCAGGGATATGTCGATAAAATTCGATTTTTTAAACATGTCGTTGGAATACGTTTATGCCATCGACATGTTTTGGGGATGTCGAAAAAACGCGATTTTTTAAACATATTTAACATAGCCAAACGGCAGACGGCATCATCTTCTCTCACTGCGGGAATTAAATCAGTAGGTGGCTGATTTACCCCTAATCACCTCAATAATCCCCGTCGTCGACACCGACGGCGTGCGGGGGAAATACACTACCTCACAAATATACGCGAAGCTATCAAACTTCCCCGCCCAGTCATCGCCCATCACCAAAATATCCACACCGTACCCCCGCAAATACTCCGCTTTCTGCTCTAGCGATTCTTCCAGAAATACGCCATCCACGCACGCCAGCCCGGCGATGATCGCCATGCGGTCATCCTGATGGTAAACCGGTGCCCTGCCCTTTTTGGCGATGTTCAGGGCGTCGGACGATACGCCGACCAGCAGCCGCTCGCCCAATGCGCGGGCGCGTTGTAAAAGGCGCAGATGACCGACATGAAACACATCGAAGGTGCCGAAGGTGATGACCGTTTTCATGGCTACTCCGCTAATTTGTGCCGCAGCCAGCACTGAACGGCGATATCATCCACCGCTTTTTGCGCTTTCGCCGTGGCGCTTTCCTGTTGCTCGCGGAGTTTGTCGTCCAGCGTCAGAGCCACCACTTTCTCTTCGCACGCCGCCGCCGTCAGGTTTTTCTGCATTCGCGTGGCTTTGATGTTAGCCAGCGTTTTTTCCTGCTCCTGCCAGGCGATCACCTTGCGCAAGGTGCCTTTGTAGTCGCTGACGTTTTTCAGCGATTCCACCGAGGCCGCCGCGCCTGCAGACGTTTTCTCCACCAGGTAGCCTAATGCTTTGATATTGTTGTCATAGCCCGCGCAAATCTGTTTTTGCTTTGCCAGCTCGACGGTTTTGTCTTTGACCGATTTATCCCGCAGGCGCTGCAATTGCGCCAGGGTGTCGATGATTTGTCGCATAGTTACTGTTCTGCCTTTTTGGCACCAGGAAAGAGGATTTGCAGGCGGCTTTGCACCAGTTCGAGGGAGGCGGGTTCGCGCATCTCCTGGCGCAAAAATCGCTCGATCGCCGGGAACATTTTCACCGCTTTGTCGACGCTGGCGTCCGCGCCTGCCACATAACCGCCGAGCGGGATCAGCGGTTTGATCTCCATGTAGGCGGCGTAGTTTTGCTTTAACGCGCGGGCGGATTGCTGATGTTCCAGGCGGGTGACCTGGTTCATGCAGCGGCTGATCGACTGGCCGATATCAATAGCCGGATAGTGCCCCGCTTCCGCCAGTTTGCGGGTTAATACGATATGTCCGTCCAGCACTGCGCGGGCGCAGTCGACTATTGGATCTTGCTGGTCGTCGCCTTCCGCCAGCACGGTGTAGATGGCGGTCATCGATCCTGCGCTTTCGCTGTTGCCTGCGCTTTCGACCAGTTTGGGGATCATGCCGAATGCCGATGGCGGATAGCCTTTGGTGGCGGGCGGGTCGCCGGGGGGGGGGGGTACCGGCTCTTTTTCTCCTGTGGCGGCGGCCGAGAATTGGGGGGGGGGCGGAGCGGGGGGGG
>OJKD01000174.1_pt1 | contig 6502 bp, 2 predicted proteins | sample 1596511 | NCBI WGS metagenome assembly OJKD01 (sample SAMEA4350133, study PRJEB24818) | metagenome | biome: human; feature: gut; material: faeces | place: Denmark | collected 2013-09
GTTACGTAATCTTAACAACGCATTGGCATATACAGTGTCCAATATTCTCATACAGGATTGCGGCGGGGCCGATGACATGTGGAGCGACTACGCTAAACTGGCGCTTATCCTTGAGCGTTGTAAATACATTCCCTGCGGGAGCAGGGCCTGTGCATATTGTTCTACCGCTCAGCAATTACATTATCAGGGGGTGGATATAACCGGGGAATACGCTTTATATCAGTTGCCTGAATTATTTTTGGATTTTTTAGAAAAAAACGACAAGTATTCCTCTTATCATTGGGATTACGATAATTTAGTTGAGCGGCATAAGGATGCTCAGGCGAGGTCATTTGGGTAATAGCCATTTCTGCATGGTGAAAAACTAACATATTACCCTGCCACTGCATTTTGCTGGCAGGGTAATCAATACAGCCAGGAATATTAAATGAACGAATCTTATTACTTCAGAACATCAGACCCGGATTACATTCGCCACGCACCGTCGACGCTTGAGATTTTAAGTAAAGCATTTCCCACTATTATTACGCAGCAAGAAAGTGAGCATGAATTGCAGCGTCTTATTCATTTACTAAATAAACTGAAAGGCAGCAATCGCGGCTATGACGTCATTGCTCAAAAACTCAGGCAGTGCAGAAACGAATCTCCATGCAACAGTCTTATATGCCCGCATTGCCAGCGGGAACGCATTCTGGCGCAACTGGCGATGTTGCCTGTCCTGCCGGGGAATTCAGCAGAATACGTGGGAGTGGTCCTGTTTTTCAACAAGGATACGCAAACTCCGCCGCCATGGAAGAACATTGGGGCGCTCAGGGCGCAAATCGGTCGTTATAAGCAGAGGATAAGCCGGGTACTTAACCGCCTGGGGTACGCCGGTCCGGCCACAGGCACCTTCAGTATGCTGCGACATATGCCTGATGGCCCAGAAGAGCGTATTTTTTGGATTCCACAGTTATGTTTATTCCTGCCCAATGACAGCACGTTGATTAAAGGGCTAAAAGCGCATATGTCGCGAAGTGGTGGGGCATTCGTTGATGCATCGGTTGTCAACACGCCGATGATTGTGCTCAGGTATAAAGACCCCGCCAGGCCGCTTTCATGCGCCCTGGATCCCGCCTGGCACACAACGGATTATACACTGACTGGTAAAGACGCTCTTGTTAAGTCCAGAGTAGCACCATTGAAAGGTCGGACACTGTTAAAAAGCCTGCTTGCCCTAGACTCACTCGGAACAAATATTGTTTCTTTTTCATTTGGGCAACCTCCAGGGAAAGTGCACTGATCTACCGGTAATGCAGCAACTGCAATGCATTTTTGCTGTTGATCAAATTGCAGTGGAACGACGAATAACATCGGCAACCACTGCAATTTCGTTGTTGTAAAACTGCAGCGCTGGCGAGTGATCCTGATGGCGTTGATGCACTTTAAAATTCCAACTGTTCCGATTTTAACGTAACCGTCTATTTTCTGCAGGATCTTACGGATGCCTCTATGCACCCGATCCTTGTCATCAACTGACGAGTTAGTGCATCTGCGAGGGCTTTCTGCGTTTCTGTCAGTGAATATTCTACACACAATGGGGGGAGCGGTCAGCGAGCACCATTGCTATTGAGCGCAACGGAGAGCTTGGGATCGTGCAGCATGACGGCGGTTAGATGTCCTTCTCCAGCCATACCTACGACCTGGCGAACGAGAGCCGAGAGTGAGGGAAGGCGTCAGCCTGACTAGGGGGAGAGATTTGCGACCGGAGTGGAGCAAATCATGGGCGGAGCCCATCCTCGCGACTGGGGTTTTGACTTTCAAATTGCCCGACTTAAAAACTGGTGAAATGGTCTGCGTAATTATCGATGCAACAACACCATGCTGAGACGGGACCGTGAATACAGAAAAGGATTATCCAGTGAAGATCCCGAAGTGGATTTATGACCGTATTACCGAAATAACGGACTGTGTAGTAGGGGATACGCAATGGGCTGTCACCCGGCGGCAGACATTACGGTGGTTCCTGGCCCACATATGGCTGGAAACAGACGATGATGGGTGGACTATATGCACTGTCCGAGATATCCGTAGTTGTTGCGCCAGTATCCTGGGACAGTGTGAAATCAGCTATCAGGGGCTGTGTTATATATCCACCTTGGTCGATTTCCTGCCGACACTGTCGGATATTGAATTTCGTGCTGGGAAAGCGAGCAAAGACCCGGAAAAGCGTAAAGCCAGTGCATGGCGGTTCAATCCTCTGCGGCCTGTGTCTGTCCGGGGTAAGTTGAATCTGGTTGACCTTGAAACCGGTGAGTCTATCAATTTTCGAGATCTGCTTAAAGGGAACGGGAAAGCGCCCGGGCATGCGATAGATGTCGAGAAACGCCAAACTGATCTAAAGCAAAGGGAAAAGGCGTTCCTGAGCAAGGTTGCGCGGGGGCGCATGAGTATACAGTTTGTGAAGGAATTACGTAGCCGGGAGCCTGATGTGTCTACGTTGCCGGATTTACATTACCGTGCAGGTATACGCAGCCTTAACCATCTCTACAATGGCAGGATTGAGGGGAAATATGTTACTTACGACCATCATTATCGTCTGACGTTTGGGGGACGGTATTATGATCAAGCTTTCCAGAATCTGCCCAATGAGTTGAAAGCTAAATTTCGGACCGGGTTACTCAACTATGACATCGAAGCGTGCAATCTGGCCTGTCTGAACCATCTGTTCAGACAGTATGACGTCGATTATCGTGTGAAGTCATCGATATATAAAACCATGATGGAACATACCGGGCTGACCCGTAAACAGTGCAAACAGATGGTCCATACCACCACCTACAGAATTGGGCGTGTGACTATTGGTGTTAATGATGGCCTTGGGGCAAAAGTGTATAAGTGGTGCGGTAACAGCAAAAAAAAGGCGCTAAAGATTTTGTGTTGGTGGAACCGTTATATCAGTCCATTGAAATCTGCGCTTGAGTCATTGCTGGAACGTATACATGGCGCACACCGCAAGAGTTGTTCATCACCGCGTAACTATCACAGGTACGCTAATGAAGTCGGGTTGATACTGGATCTAAACAGTGAGGAATACCTGCGTGAAAGGGGTCATCATCAACAATATGCGCAAAATAAGGCCCTACTGGCGTTTATGATCTGTGGTGTGGAGCAGGCGTATATCCGTGAGGTAGTCAGTCTGAACCCTGGTTGTGTCTGCATGCTCGATCACGATGGGGTAGTGGCAACGGGCGCGCTTTCACTGCCGGACTGGCGGGGTTTCACGATGAAGGTGAAGGACTAGCTTACTTTCTTGAATTTAACTATCTGCGATCTCTGATAAGGGCGTATTACGTTGTCAATCATAATGGGATATGCGCATTGGAGCACGATGTGCATATCCAGCAAGTGTTCCACGTCCGCTTTGAGTGAAAAGCGGACATTGGCCTTATAGGATACCTGAACCGTTCACTGAGAATTCTCTAAAAGTGAATGGATTAGTTAAGCGGATACTTACAAAGGGCCAGCCAGTTCCACACAACGCGGTTTTGACTGAGTACGGCAAGTGCGGATGCCGTGCAGGTTTCTAGGATGTTGAAAGCCATACGCTACTCAAGAGCAAGGGGCAGTCCAACTATAGGGCAGGATCGTCTACCGGGGTGGGGTCAGTCCAAAAATGACTCTGAGGTGTCTGTTAGACCCGTGTCGATTCATGCAACTATATAGGGCTGCTACTAAAAAAAGTAGGATCTATTTCTCCAGTAGTGAATTGAATATCGTCTGAGTTTGTTTTTGAATGAACACAGCACAACTAAACTTTAAGGTTAATTTTTAGATGAAATCGCATGAAGATGGATTGACCGAACAGGAAAAAGAATGGTTTTACGCCCTAATGCAAGATCGTGCGGATAATGCTAACACTCTGGAAAAACCATCAATGCGTGGTATCCAGCGCAGCGTTGTGGACAAATATTCCGACCAGGCGCATTTCATCTACGAGCTTTTGCAAAACGCAGATGATGTCAGAGCAACATCGGTGAGCTTCCGCCTTGATCAAGATGGACTTTATTTCATTCATAATGGCTCTATTCACTTTTCCGTATCTGACCCGCACTGTGAAGGTGAAGACGCTGGCAACGGTGCTTTAGGACATATTAATTCAATCACCTCCATCGCTAACTCAAGTAAGACGGAGGCGTCTATAGGTAAGTTCGGTGTAGGATTTAAAGCTGTCTTTCAATACACGCAAACCCCACACATATATGACCCTGGAATTCGTTTTAAGATCGAACGTTTCATCGTGCCGCAGATGCTAAATGCTGACCTTGATTGGCGTAATGCTTCAGATACCGTTTTTTTCTTTCCGTTTGACCATAAAGAAAAAACGCCCCTAGAGAGCTACAACGAAATTTTTGAAAAATTGAAAGCGCTTGAATTTCCTGTCTTATTCCTTTCGACGTTAAAATCGGTATCCTTTACCGTAGGTGAAACTACTGGCAGATATACTAAAAAAATTGTAGAGGAACTGGAGCAAGAAGACATTCTGGCGCAAAAACTGGTGCTGACATTAGAAGTGGGTGACAGTAAGGCTATTCATCAATTACTCCTATTTACACACAATCACGCGAACAGAAATGCCTGCACAATCGGGTATGCAATTGGAGAAGACGGGAAACTCGAGCCTGTTGAACATCCAGCGTTCTGTTTTTTCCCGACCAAAGAAATAACGCATCTGAAATTTATCCTTCACGCGCCATTTCTGTTAACGGATAGTCGTGAAGGTATCAAAGCAGGAGAAAAGCATAACCAGCAACTGATTCAGCAGCTGGCGAAACTTACAGCGGATAGTTTACCCATTATTCGTGATAAAAAACTGCTCGATGATGGCATCTTTGACATTATTCCCTATGACGAAAATCAGTTCAGTGAACTAGACGACCGGAGAAAAATTTCGTTCAAGCCGTTTTATTCTGCTATCAAAACCAAACTCCAGACCGACACGTTGCTCCCCGCCGCCAATGCCAACTACTCACCAAAAAACTGCTCCTATTGGGCAGCAGACAGTGAACTGGTTGAATTATTCTCTGACATGCAACTGGCGCAATTGACGGGCACAGAGAACGCGAGCTGGATTTTTCGTAGTCGTGGCAAGAAAGACGTACAAAATGTTAATAAGGCCCTGGCCGAATACATCGACGGCGGCGATGCTAGGGTATGGTCAATAAGAGAACCTAATCTGATCGTATCAAGTCTTGATCCCGAAGCTACCCTTAAGAAAATTACCGCTGACTTCATCGCCAGTCAGTCAATAGAATGGCTGCACAGACTCTATATATACCTTGCCGGACGCGATTCTTACCAAAAATTTGTGAAAGATAAGCCTATCTTTCTTGACCAGCAAGGTCAGGCAATCCCGGCCTTTGACGCCTGGAATCAACTCATCCTATTTCTACCAGACGACGATATTGACGGCTACAAGACCGTCAACGCCGAATTGCTGTCCGACGAGAGCACTCGTGAGTTTATTGAAAAATTTGGAATCAAGAAGCCAAGCCTGCGTGATGAGATCTACAACAAGATCCTCCCGGCCTATAACAGCACCAGCAGCCCTGTTAACGCAGACACCCATTTCGGCCGATTCTTCCGTTACTTCAAAGAGTGTAAAAACGAAGACGTTTCAGAATTTATTAAGCTTATTAAGGATAAAGCTTTTCTTCTCTACACAACGGCTGGGAAAAATGAGTTTTCTCATGGCAAAGCCGATGACATCTATATGCCGACCGAGGATTTGCAAACCTGGTTCACGACCAAGCCAGAAACACCATTTCTGTTTTTGGACAAATACCACGAGATGTTTAGCGAAAAAGAATATCCTGCACTCAAGGACTTTTTCAAAAAACTGGGAATTGCGGATCGCCCTAAAATAATCACCGAAGAGCGCTATATTGAGTGGCAAGATCGGCGCGATCGACACTTATCCTTAGAGGGACATTCGCACAAGCTGTATGAAAAAAACCTTGATGGCTGTCAGCAGATCATGGCAAATATTGACTTGCCACGGTCACTCCTGCTGTGGAAATTACTTCCACAATTCATTCACCAGCTTAGCGGCAAGCATGTATGGTTTTATTATATAAATCGAAGCGAGTCTTACGAATCCGCAGAGCAAGAAAAATTGCGTACAACCCGTTGGATCCTTGATAAGGATGGAGCATGGGTTTCAGCCAAAGAGATCACGATTCAAACGCTTGCAGAGCAATACGACATAGTCAGTGCAGAAGCAAAGATGCTCATCAACTTTTTGCACATTCGCGATGAGACACATTTAAGCCCCGAGGAAGCCAGAAAAATTAGACTGGCGGATGCAATTGAACACTCCGGTTTGTCAGAGGACGAAATCCGCATAGCGATTGAAGATGCTAAGCGAAAAAAGCAAGATTCATCCCAACCCATCGTGGAGCCCGTTGACAAAGATCAGCCAGCGGCCGACTCACCATTCATCCGTGATATTGCTCGACGCCGT
>OJKD01000176.1_pt1 | contig 6487 bp, 5 predicted proteins | sample 1596511 | NCBI WGS metagenome assembly OJKD01 (sample SAMEA4350133, study PRJEB24818) | metagenome | biome: human; feature: gut; material: faeces | place: Denmark | collected 2013-09
AGCATGAGCAGTCCCGCCGCCATCCTGACGCCACGCTGACAGAGAAAGGTTTTACTCAGTTAAGCAGTGCAACAAACAGCACCAGTGAGTCACTGGCGGCAACGCCAAAAGCGGTCAAGGCTGCGAATGACAACGCAAATTCACGTCTGGCGAAAAATCAGAACGGTGCAGATATCCAGGATAAATCAGCTTTTCTGGACAATGTTGGCGTTACCAGCCTGACGTTTATGAAAAACAATGGCGAAATGCCGGTTGATGCTGATCTGAATACGTTTGGTCCTGTTAAGGCTTATTCAGGTATCTGGTCTAAAGCAACATCCACCAACGCAACACTGGAGAAAAATTTCCCGGAAGATAATGCTGTCGGTGTGCTTGAGGTTTTTGCTGCCGGCAATTTTGCAGGTACGCAACGCTTTACCACAAGAGACGGCAATGTATACATGCGTAAACTCGCCAATAAGTGGAATGGCACTGATGGTCCGTGGGGCGTATGGCGTCACACTCAATCAGCGACCCGCCCTTTGAGTACGACTATAGACCTGAATACGCTTGGAGCCGCCTAGCACCTTGGTTTATGGCATAACAGTAGCTCGGCTATAGCTTCATATGAACGCAATTATCCAGAGGAAGGCGGCTTTGCTCAGGGGACGCTTGAGATCCTCGAAGGCGGGAATTATGGAAGAACGCAACGTTATACCACTCGCCGTGGAAATATGTACGTCCGCTGCCTTGCGGCAAGCTGGGATGCATCAAATCCGCAGTGGGAACCGTGGTTAAGAGTTGGTCATCAGTCAGAGAGTCGTTATTACGACGGGGATTTGAATGATGTGACTTCACCAGGTATTTACAGCGTTACAGGTAAAGCGACCAACGGTCCAATACTGGACGGAAACGGCGTGACAGTCCTCGGTATTCTGGAAGTGTTGAGGCGCTTTGATGGTGTTAACGTATGGCAGCGTTATACAACTGCCGGAACAGGTGCAACCCTTAAAGGTCGCACGTTTGAGCGCGTCTATACCGGCAGCTCGTGGAGCGAATGGCGGGAAGTCTACACCTCGTATTCACTTCCCCTGAATCTGGGTATCGGCGGTGCAGTGGCAAAGCTCACCAGCCTGGACTGGCAGACCCACGACTTTGTGCCGGGCAGTCTGATAACCGTTCGGCTTGATAACATGACCAACATTCCCGACGGTATGGACTGGGGCGTCATTGATGGCAACCTGATAAACATCGCAGTTGGTCCGAGTGATGATTCCGGTACGGGGCGCTCAATGCATGTATGGCGCAGCACTGTAAGTAAAGCGAATTACCGCTTTTTTATGGTGCGTATTTCAGGAAATCCGGGAAGCCGCACGATCACGACAAGACGTGTGCCAATTATCGACGAAGCTCAGACATGGGCGGCGAAACAGACATTCAGCGGTGGTCTTTCAGGCGAACTGTCCGGCAATGCGGCTACAGCAACAAAGCTGAAAACGGCAAGGACAATTAACGGCGTGAAATTTGACGGCTCGGCAAATATTGAAGTATTTCCGCCAGGTGTTCCGCTGCCATGGCCATCAGATACACCGCCTGCAGGCTATGCAATCATGCAGGGACAGACGTTTGATAAGGCAGCATATCCAAACCTGGCTATTGCCTATCCTTCTGGTGTTATTCCGGATATGCGCGGCTGGACAATCAAGGGCAAACCCGCCAGTGGGCGTGCTGTATTATCACAGGAACAGGACGGGATTAAATCGCATACTCACAGCGCCAGTGCGTCAAATACGGATTTAGGGACGAAAACGACCAGTTCATTTGATTACGGCACGAAGACAGTCAGTACGTTTAACCACGGCACAAAATCAACCAATACTTCAGGCAATCATACACATACCGTCGGTTTTGCTGTGAGCGTGCAATCAGGCGGTGCAAATTATGGTGTTCCGCGAAGTGATAAAGGTGCTACGACTACTAGTTCATCAGGCAATCATGCACATACAGTCGACATTGGAGCACATAACCATACTGTTGGTATTGGTGCACATTCACACACTGTTGCTATTGGCTCACACGGGCATTCCATTACCGTAAATGCTACTGGCAATACCGAAAACACCGTCAAAAACATCGCATTTAACTATATTGTGAGGCTTGCATAATGGCTTTCAGAATGAGTGCAGAAGCACAAACTATCCGCGTTTTCAATTTACTTGATGGAACCAATGAGTTTATTGGCGAAAGTGATGCATATATTCCGCCGTATACTGGCCTGCCTGCAAACAGTACAGATATTGCACCACCTGATATTCCTGCTGGTTATGCAGCCGTTTTCAATGCAGATGAAATGAAATGGGAGTTGATGGAAGATCATCGCGGAAAGACTGTCTACGAAACGAAAACGGGAGCAGCCATTTATATTTCTGAACTTGGCGCATTACCTCCAGACGTGACAGCCATTTCCCCGGAGGGGGATTATCAGAAATGGAACGGAAATGCGTGGGTGAATGATGAGAATGCAGAGCGTGATGCACTTGTCAGAGCGGCTGAGTCTCAGAAGAAAGAGCAGATTGCATATGCAGGTGAAATCATTGCCATGCTGCAGGATGCTGTCGATTTAGATATGGCTACCGAGGAAGAAAAGTTAAGCCTGACACACTGGAAAAAATACCGTGTGCTACTTAATCGCGTTCAGCCGGAAAATGCTCCGGATATAGAATGGCCTGAAATGCCGCAATAAATCGTATTAGCTCTGGTGTGAGATTACTCATCTATGGCACAGAGTAAAACCTAATCTGACTGTCCGCTCTGTGCTAGGAGCGGACGTGATGCATATCTGTCACCAAATTTAATGTGCCACTACAAACAGAGTATATAGTTGAATATTATAGTGCACCCCGGCCTCATGAATATAACGGTGGATTACCGCCGAACGAGTCGGAAAATAGATACTGGAAAAACTCTAAAATCGAGGCCAGTTTTTGTTGTTCTCTACAATAATAATCGGATTTTCCCATGACAAGTTTAATAGTATTTAGGTGCCTGAAGTGAAGTTGAAGAAGCTATTGATGAAAGTTGTGAAAGTGGTAAAGGAGCAGGTTCTAAGTACCGTTATTTCGGGAATAATAGGCATAGCGGCTACAGTAGGGCTTTTCCATTTCACTTCACAGCCAATACGATCTGCTGATGTTCGCGAAAAATTAGTTGAAATGGCTCGGGAGTGCATCCAGCAGCAGCTTGCCACACATTTGGACTCAGTGGCGTTTGACTCAGTGGCTAGCGAGTCTCTCGATCTAAGCACCTCAAACTCCGTTGTAGTCTACGGAAGAACTGTGAGCACAAATGGTGCCCTTAGCCGTTTCCTGATGGTCTTCGAGCCCTCTGGACAGAGTTTGATAGATAAGGTGGTTGGCAGACCTGGATTCTACGATATTGGGTATTGGGCAATCATCCCAGACGCAGGGGACGACGAGGTTGTGGCTTCTTCAGTAAACATTGAAGACCTCGACAAAGATGGTAACAAGGACATACTAGTCCGCTTAAAGTCAACTTACGCGGATGGTGTATCCAAAGGGCTTCTTATACTTAAAAAGGATATCCATGATGTATGGCATTTGATGGGGCTTCCATCAATGACAGAGATCATGCATTCCATTGCTGCAGGTCAGCCTCCCCAGCCGGAAGGTCTTCACCTTCCACTTCCGGCAATACAATGGTTTAGTAATGACGAAAAACTCAAACCAAAGTCTGATATCAAACAATATCTTAATTGGGAAATTGACGAAGATAACTTGCAGGTCGCTGATTCCACTGGAAATCATTCTTTTTGGATGTTCAGAAACGGCACCAAGATAAAAATGTTCGAGAATGGACAAGCCGGCTACAAGCACTTTGGTGTACTGGTCAACATCAATGATGAAGAGGCGATACAGGGAAGGCATCATCTCATGGTCAGCTTTTTCAAGATAGAGAATAATAGTTTGGTTCCTGATCCGAATTGGAACTGGGCCTATCCCATGTTCTCTATCGGATTAGAGGATAGCCAAGAAGTTGAATTAAGTGACATGCAGGAAGCGGGCTTACAAGCTCATGTTTCTGGTAGCTCCGTTTTCGGCCTGACAGAGTTTGGGAAAATGGACTCAGATTAATATTCGCTAACCTTACCAACGAAGAGCAGGTCACAGGTATGGCCTAATTATGTTTTCAGAGGAGTCAGGGCTCAAGAATGCCCCCAGATAAGCCGTAAATCCTGTAGCGCAAAATCGTCTCAGATGACGCAGAGATATTAAAAACGCCTCAACCTGTTCATCAATTAATTGATAGGTTGAACTGTTAGTTAAACTTTCACCAGCAGAAAGGTATGAACTTTTTCGACTCGCTCAAAGCTGGCTGTCAGAGCTGATAGCGTTTTGGCTACGTAAATTGTCAGTTGGAAACTGAGCGAGTACAAATCAGGACGGGCGTGCTGATTGCCCGCCTTTTCTTTATCTGTTGTTTCATCCACTGACCAGCCAGGTCAAATAGCGTCTCATGCACTGCCCAACAGAAAATAGTTGCACCCATTAACCACGGAGTTAAACGGAGGAGCGACTATCATCATGGCGTGCAGGTGCTGGAGATTAACGACGGCACCCGCGTCATTTCCACCGTATCCACCGCCATTGTCGGCATGGTCTGCACGGCCAGCGATGCGGATGCGGAAACCTTCCCCCTCAATAAACCGGTGCTGATTACCAATGTGCAGAGCGCGATTGCAAAGGCCGGTAAAAAAGGCACGCTGGCGGCATCGTTGCAGGCTATCGCCGACCAGTCAAAACCGGTCACCGTTGTCGTGCGTGTGGAAGACGGCACCGGCGACGACGAGGAAACGAAACTCGCGCAGACCGTTTCCAATATCATCGGCACCACCGACGAAAACGGTCAGTACACCGGACTGAAAGCCCTGCTGGCGGCGGAGTCGGTAACCGGTGTTAAACCGCGTATTCTCGGCGTGCCGGGACTGGACACCAAAGAGGTGGCTGTTGCACTGGCATCAGTCTGTCAGAAGCTGCGCGCTTTCGGGTATATCAGTGCATGGGGCTGTAAAACCATTTCCGAGGTGAAAGCCTACCGTCAGAATTTCAGCCAGCGTGAGCTGATGGTCATCTGGCCGGATTTCCTCGCATGGGATACGGTTGCCAGTACCACCGCCACCGCGTATGCCACCGCCCGTGCGCTGGGTCTGCGTGCCAGAATCGACCAGGAGCAGGGCTGGCATAAAACGCTGTCCAACGTTGGGGTGAACGGTGTTACCGGCATCAGCGCCTCTGTATTCTGGGATTTGCAGGAGTCCGGCACCGATGCTGACCTGCTTAACGAGTCAGGCGTCACAACGCTGATTCGCCGCGACGGTTTCCGCTTCTGGGGTAACCGTACCTGCTCCGATGACCCGCTGTTCCTCTTTGAAAACTACACCCGCACCGCGCAGGTGCTGGCCGACACGATGGCTGAGGCGCACATGTGGGCGGTGGATAAGCCCATCACCGCAACGCTGATTCGCGACATCGTTGACGGCATTAATGCCAAATTCCGTGAGCTGAAAACAAACGGCTATATCGTGGATGCGACCTGCTGGTTCAGCGAAGAATCCAACGATGCGGAAACCCTCAAGGCCGGAAAACTGTATATCGACTACGACTATACCCCGGTGCCTCCTCTTGAAAACCTGACCCTGCGCCAGCGTATTACCGATAAATACCTGGCAAATCTGGTCACCTCGGTTAACAGCAATTAAGGAGCCTGACCGATGGCAATGCCGCGCAAACTCAAGTTAATGAACGTCTTTCTGAACGGCTACAGCTATCAGGGCGTTGCAAAGTCCGTCACGCTGCCAAAACTGACCCGTAAGCTCGAAAACTATCGCGGTGCGGGGATGAACGGCAGCGCACCGGTAGACCTCGGCCTTGATGACGATGCGCTGTCAATGGAGTGGTCGCTCGGGGGCTTCCCGGATTCGGTTATCTGGGAGCTTTACGCCGCAACCGGTGTGGATGCCGTGCCGATTCGTTTTGCAGGCTCTTACCAGCGCGACGATACCGGCGAAACGGTGGCCGTCGAGGTGGTCATGCGTGGCCGTCAGAAAGAAATCGACACCGGCGAGGGGAAACAGGGAGAAGACACTGAGTCGAAAATCTCCGTGGTCTGCACCTATTTCCGGCTGACGATGGACGGTAAGGAGCTGGTCGAAATCGACACCATCAACATGATTGAGAAGGTGAACGGCGTCGACCGACTGGAGCAACACCGCCGCAATATCGGCCTGTGATTTTCATCCGGTCAGCCAGGCTGACCGGTTAACCCTGATTCAGAAGTGAGAAAACCATGAACAAAGAAAATGTCATTACCCTGGAAAATCCGGTCAAACGTGGTGAGCAGGTTATCGAAAAGGTCACGCTGATGAAACCCAATGCCGGGACGCTGCGCGGTGTCAGTCTGGCTGCGGTTGCAAACTCCGAAGTCGATGCAC
>OJKD01000177.1_pt1 | contig 6478 bp, 3 predicted proteins | sample 1596511 | NCBI WGS metagenome assembly OJKD01 (sample SAMEA4350133, study PRJEB24818) | metagenome | biome: human; feature: gut; material: faeces | place: Denmark | collected 2013-09
CACGATGGCGTTTGATTTCTTTCTGCAATTCCTTTACCGGGTTTTTTTTTCCTGGTGATGGGCCTGCAGCAGTTTTTTGAGAAACAGAGCAAGGACCGGAAGTGTACTGACCTCCCCCCTAGAAGCCCGCAACGGCAAACCAAGCCGCAACAGCCGCAACAGCCGCAACAGCCGCAACAGCCGCAACAGCCGCAACAGCCGCAACAGCCGCAACAGCTAGTGCCTTCTGCCACCAATGATAAGAAGTCAGATGCAGGTGTGAATATTCCGGCAGGGGGGATCGAGCAGGAGCTGAAAATGAAACCGGAAGAAGAGATGGAACAGCAACTGCCACCCGGGATCAGTGAATCCGGTGAAGTGGTGGATATGGCCGCTTATGAGGCATGGCAACAGGAAAATCATCCGGACATCCAGCAGCAGATGCAGCGTCGTGAAGAGGTGAACATTAATGTGCACCGGGAGCGCGGGGAGGATGTTGAGCCGGGAGATGATTTCTGATGTTGAGTTTTAGCGTTGTTAAATCGGCAGGCAGTGCCGGAAACTATTACACCGACAAGGATAATTACTATGTGCTGGGTAGCATGGGAGAACGCTGGGCCGGTCAGGGGGCTGAACAGCTTGGGCTGCAGGGCAGCGTCGATAAGGATGTTTTTACCCGTCTTCTGGAGGGCAGGCTGCCGGACGGGGCGGATTTAAGCCGCATGCAGGATGGCAGTAATAAGCATCGTCCCGGCTACGACCTGACCTTCTCCGCCCCCAAAAGTGTCTCCATGATGGCCATGCTCGGGGGGGATAAACGTCTTATTGATGCACATAACCAGGCTGTGGATTTTGCTGTCCGTCAGGTGGAGGCGCTGGCTTCCACACGGGTGATGACGGACGGACAGTCAGAAACGGTGCTGACCGGTAATCTGGTGATGGCACTGTTTAACCATGACACCAGTCGCGATCAGGACCCACAGTTACACACGCATGTGGTGGTGGCTAATGTCACGCAGCATAACGGCGAGTGGAAGACACTGAGCAGTGACAAAGTGGGGAAAACCGGATTTTCCGAGAACGTGCTCGCGAACCGGATTGCGTTCGGGAAAATATATCAGAGTGAGTTACGTCAGCGCGTTGAGGCGCTGGGTTATGAAACCGAAGTGGTCGGTAAGCACGGTATGTGGGAGATGCCGGGCGTACCGGTGGAGGCCTTTTCCGGACGCTCACAGGCTATCCGGGAGGCCGTCGGGGAAGATGCCTCGCTGAAATCCCGGGATGTGGCGGCACTGGATACGCGAAAATCCAAACAGCACGTCGATCCGGAAATCAGAATGGCTGAATGGATGCAGACGCTGAAGGAAACCGGGTTCGACATCCGGGCATATCGTGACGCGGCGGATCAGCGTGCGGAGACCCGCACGCAGGCGCCCGGGGCTGTTTCACAGGAGGGGCCGGATGTGCAGCAGGCGGTGACACAGGCCATTGCCGGATTAAGTGAACGAAAAGTGCAGTTCACGTATACGGACGTGCTGGCCAGGACGCTCGGCATACTGCCGCCGGAAAATGGTGTGATTGAACGGGCACGCGTCGGTATCGATGAGGCCATCAGCCGTGAGCAGCTTATCCCCCTCGATCGTGAGAAGGGGCTGTTCACGTCCGGGATTCATGTGCTCGATGAACTGTCAGTCCGGGCACTCAGTCGCGATATCATGAAACAGAACCGGGTGACCGTACATCCGGAGAAAAGTGTCCCCCGGACGGCCGGTTACAGCGATGCCGTCAGTGTTCTGGCACAGGATCGCCCGTCGCTGGCCATTGTGTCCGGGCAGGGCGGTGCAGCCGGGCAGCGTGAGCGGGTGGCTGAACTGGTCATGATGGCCCGGGAGCAGGGGCGGGAGGTGCAGATTATCGCTGCTGACCGTCGCTCGCAGATGAACCTGAAGCAGGATGAACGGCTGTCCGGTGAGCTGATAACCGGACGTCGTCAGCTGCTGGAAGGCATGGCTTTCACGCCGGGCAGTACCGTTATCGTTGACCAGGGCGAAAAACTCTCCCTGAAAGAGACGTTAACCCTGCTGGACGGTGCCGCACGTCATAACGTACAGGTCCTGATAACCGACAGCGGGCAGCGAACCGGTACAGGCAGTGCGCTGATGGCCATGAAGGATGCCGGGGTGAACACGTATCGCTGGCAGGGCGGAGAACAGCGACCGGCAACCATCATCAGTGAACCGGACCGGAATGTCCGCTATGACCGGCTGGCCGGAGATTTTGCGGCCAGCGTGAAAGCCGGAGAAGAGAGCGTGGCACAGGTCAGCGGAGTACGGGAACAGGCCATACTGACACAGGCCATTCGCAGTGAGCTGAAAACACAGGGCGTGCTCGGACACCCGGAGGTGACCATGACCGCCCTGTCACCGGTCTGGCTGGACAGCCGGAGCCGTTATCTGCGGGATATGTACCGACCGGGGATGGTGATGGAGCAGTGGAACCCGGAGACACGCAGTCATGACCGCTATGTTATCGACCGGGTGACAGCGCAGAGTCACAGCCTGACCCTGCGGGATGCGCAGGGCGAAACGCAGGTGGTGCGTATTTCCTCCCTGGACAGCAGCTGGTCGCTGTTCCGGCCGGAAAAAATGCCGGTGGCAGACGGCGAGCGACTGAGGGTGACAGGGAAAATTCCCGGACTCCGCGTCTCCGGCGGTGACCGCCTGCAGGTGGCATCCGTCAGTGAAGATGCGATGACGGTTGTTGTGCCGGCTCGGGCTGAACCGGCCACCCTGCCTGTGGCTGATTCACCGTTCACGGCACTGAAGCTGGAGAACGGCTGGGTGGAAACGCCCGGGCATTCCGTCAGCGACAGTGCGACGGTTTTTGCCTCCGTCACACAGATGGCAATGGACAACGCCACCCTGAACGGTCTGGCCCGCAGTGGTCGTGATGTCCGGCTGTATTCTTCACTGGATGAAACCCGTACTGCGGAAAAACTTGCCCGCCATCCATCCTTTACGGTGGTTTCCGAGCAGATAAAGGCGCGTGCCGGTGAAACATTGCTGGAAACCGCTATCAGTCTGCAGAAAGCCGGGCTTCACACGCCGGCACAGCAGGCCATTCATCTGGCCCTTCCTGTGCTGGAAAGTAAAAACCTGGCCTTCAGCATGGTGGACCTGCTGACAGAGGCGAAGTCGTTTGCTGCAGAGGGAACCAGTTTTATTGACCTGGGAGGGGAAATCAATGCGCAGATAAAACGCGGTGATTTACTGTATGTGGATGTGGCAAAAGGCTATGGCACAGGCCTGCTGGTTTCCCGTGCGTCGTATGAGGCAGAAAAGAGCATTCTTCGCCATATTCTCGAAGGTAAGGAGGCGGTCACGCCGCTGATGGAGAGAGTACCTGGCGAACTCATGGAGAAACTGACATCAGGACAGCGTGCCGCCACCCGCATGATACTGGAAACGTCCGACCGTTTCACGGTGGTGCAGGGCTATGCCGGTGTGGGTAAGACCACACAGTTCCGGGCGGTGATGTCAGCCGTGAACATGCTGCCGGAGAGTGAGCGTCCCCGTGTCGTTGGGCTGGGTCCCACGCACCGCGCGGTCGGGGAGATGCGCAGCGCCGGCGTGGATGCACAGACACTGGCGTCCTTTCTGCATGACACGCAGCTGCAGCAGCGCAGCGGAGAAACGCCGGATTTCAGCAACACGCTGTTCCTGCTCGATGAGAGCTCAATGGTGGGCAATACCGACATGGCACGGGCATACGCCCTGATTGCGGCCGGTGGCGGTCGGGCTGTGGCCAGCGGTGACACGGACCAGCTGCAGGCCATCGCGCCCGGTCAGCCTTTCCGTCTCCAGCAGATGCGCAGTGCTGCCGATGTGGTCATCATGAAGGAGATTGTGCGTCAGACGCCGGAACTGCGGGAGGCGGTATACAGCCTGATTAACCGGGATGTGGAAAGGGCACTGTCCGGGCTTGAGAGTGTGAAACCGTCTCAGGTTCCCCGTCAGGAGGGCGCATGGGCACCGGAGCACTCCGTGACGGAGTTCAGTCACAGCCAGGAAGCGAAACTGGCAGAAGCGCAGCAGAAGGCGATGCTGAAAGGCGAGGCTTTCCCGGATATCCCCATGACACTGTATGAAGCCATTGTCCGCGACTATACCGGCAGGACACCGGAAGCACGGGAGCAGACGCTGATTGTCACACACCTGAATGAGGACCGGCGCGTACTGAACAGCATGATTCATGATGCACGGGAAAAGGCCGGTGAGCTGGGCAAAGAGCAGGTCATGGTGCCTGTCCTGAACACAGCGAATATACGTGACGGAGAACTGCGTCGTCTCTCCACCTGGGAGAATAACCCGGATGCCCTTGCCCTGGTGGATAGTGTGTATCACCGGATTGCCGGTATCAGCAAGGATGACGGGCTGATAACCCTGCAGGATGCGGAAGGTAACACGCGGCTGATTTCGCCCCGGGAGGCGGTGGCTGAAGGCGTCACACTGTACACTCCGGACACCATCCGGGTGGGAACCGGTGACCGGATGCGCTTCACGAAGAGTGACCGGGAGCGCGGTTATGTGGCCAACAGCGTCTGGACGGTGACAGCGGTTTCCGGTGACAGTGTCACGTTATCGGACGGACAGCAGACCCGGGTGATTCGCCCCGGTCAGGAGCGGGCAGAGCAACATATTGACCTGGCTTATGCCATCACCGCCCACGGTGCGCAGGGGGCAAGTGAAACCTTTGCCATCGCGCTTGAAGGCACGGAAGGTGGACGTAAACAGATGGCCGGCTTTGAGTCAGCCTACGTGGCCCTGTCGCGTATGAAGCAGCATGTGCAGGTGTACACCGATAACCGTCAGGGCTGGACGGATGCCATCAACAATGCCGTACAGAAAGGAACTGCCCACGATGTGTTTGAGCCGAAACCGGACCGGGAGGTCATGAATGCAGAGCGGCTGTTCAGTACGGCGCGGGAGCTGCGGGACGTGGCGGCAGGCCGTGCCGTTCTTCGTCAGGCGGGGCTGGCCGGGGGAGACAGTCCTGCACGGTTTATTGCACCGGGGCGCAAATATCCGCAGCCGTATGTGGCACTGCCGGCGTTTGACCGTAACGGCAAGTCAGCAGGTATCTGGCTGAACCCACTGACCACGGATGACGGAAACGGGCTGCGGGGATTCAGTGGTGAAGGCCGTGTGAAAGGCAGCGGGGATGCGCAGTTCGTGGCCCTGCAGGGCAGCCGTAACGGAGAGAGCCTGCTGGCTGATAATATGCAGGATGGCGTCCGGATTGCCCGTGATAATCCTGACAGTGGTGTGGTGGTAAGAATCGCCGGTGAAGGCCGTCCGTGGAATCCCGGTGCCATCACCGGTGGCCGCGTGTGGGGGGATATCCCGGACAACAGCGTCCAGCCGGGTGCCGGAAATGGCGAACCGGTCACGGCAGAGGTACTGGCACAGCGGCAGGCTGAAGAGGCTATCCGCCGTGAAACGGAACGCCGCGCAGATGAAATTGTCCGTAAAATGGCAGAGAACAAACCTGACCTGCCGGATGGCAGAACAGAGCTGGCTGTCAGGGAAATTGCCGGGCAGGAGCGTGACCGGGCTGCCATAACTGAACGGGAAGCCGCGCTGCCGGAGAGTGTACTGCGTGAACCACAACGGGAACGGGAAGCGGTCCGCGAGGTTGCCCGGGAAAACCTGCTGCAGGAGCGTCTGCAGCAGATGGAGCGGGATATGGTTCGTGACCTGCAGAAAGAGAAAACCCTGGGCGGAGACTGACACAGGAAGATAAACGCTGATGACAACGGATAACACGAACACAACACGTAATGATTCACTGGCTGCCCGGACCGATACCTGGTTGCAGTCGTTGCTGGTCTGGTCACCCGGACAGCGGGATATCATCAAAACCGTGGCTCTGGTGCTGATGGTACTGGACCATGCAAACCGCATTCTGCATCTGGACCAGACGTGGATGTTTCTGGCCGGGCGTGGAGCCTTTCCGCTTTTTGCCCTGGTGTGGGGGCTGAATCTGTCCCGCCATGCGCATATCCGGCAGTCGGCCATTAACCGGCTGTGGGGATGGGGTGTGATTGCCCAGTTCGCGTATTATCTGGCCGGCTTTCCCTGGTATGAGGGGAATATCCTGTTTGCCTTTGCAGTTGCGGCACAGGTGCTGACGTGGTGTGAAACGCGCAGTCTGTGGCGTACTGCAGCGGCCATTCTCCTGATGGCACTGTGGGGGCCTTTGTCCGGCACCAGTTACGGTATTGCCGGGCTGCTGATGCTGGCAGTCAGTCACCGGCTGTACCGGGCGGAAGACAGAACGGAACGTCTGGCGCTGGTCGCCTGCCTGCTGGCTGTTATTCCGGCGCTTAACCTTGCCACCCGGGGTGGCGGTCTTTTTTACACCTCTGCGCCTGCCGAGGAAGAAGGGGGTGCGCACAGCGCGGGGGGACCTACAGCTCCATAAACAAACAAAGCCAAAA
>OJKD01000181.1_pt1 | contig 6385 bp, 7 predicted proteins | sample 1596511 | NCBI WGS metagenome assembly OJKD01 (sample SAMEA4350133, study PRJEB24818) | metagenome | biome: human; feature: gut; material: faeces | place: Denmark | collected 2013-09
AAGAGCAAACGAAGAAACTTTCAGAATTAGGCCCGGCGGCGCAGAAAATTTTGCTATTCGCCTCGCAAGAACGGAGAGCCGTCGATTGACACTAAGGGCGGAGTGACATAATTTCAGGAGTGAGGGTAGAGCGGGGTTTCCCCCGCCCTGGTAGTCTTAGTAAGCTGGCCAGCTAATGACTAAGAGCACCACAATGATGAGTAGCTTCATCATGACCCTTTCCTTATTAAAGGATGACAAATAATATAAATCACTTAAAAATCATCGCATTACACGAATCCGCGATTAAATAATAGACTGCAAAATGCGACAAAACTCAACATATGCAGTCACTATGAATCAGCTACTTAGATGGTATTAGTGACCTAAGACAGAGCATTAGCGCAAGGTGATTTTTTGTCCTCTTGCGCTAATTTTTTGACATAAAAACATGTGGCAGACTTTGTGTAACTCTGCTTTGCCACGCCACATCATCATCCATTATGGCTATTCCTAAACAGAATCAATAAGAATGATATATAAAAAACAACACAACCACTAGACAATTAACCACAAAAATGATAACAACCTGTTTAGTTAGTACAATATAAGACTTCCCATCAAAAGTTCATCCATATGGATGACAAGGAGTTTATCATGCCAATTATAAAGAACTGCTTATCATTAATTGGTAATGCATTAAGAAACGAAACAACATCATATTCCCTAACAAAAACAGAACAGGTGGGAAAGATGTTAAATAGAAAAATAATCTCAACACCAACACCGGTGAAGCTATTATCATATCGAAATGCTGATTTAATAAAAGAAAAACATACTACAGAAAAAGTTCTATCTATTTTTAATATAAAACGAGATTTCGTTGCAGTAAGAATCCAAAGCAATCAGTTTACTGATTTAAAAAACAAGACAATTCAGGGTCATAAAGACACTGTCGCAAAAGTCATGGACTGGTATAATCCACAAAAAAACGCCTTTGGCATCATGATGGGCACACCAAGGCAATCAGCCGATATAGCAAAAGAAGAGTCAAGAAACGCACTTAATGTTATGATAATGGAAAAAAAACACATTTAATGAAAAAATCTTAAACAGCAATGATAATTTGCAAAAATCATATAGCAAAACAGAAGAAAGTAGCTGGGTCTCGGCTTCTGTTGGTTCTCTTCTGGACAAAGGTGCAAAAGTATATCCAGATATATCATGCTCTCTGAGACAGGGAGAACCATTTATCATTACACTTCCAGAAACAGTCAGGCTGGATGTTGACATCCATCCACTCAAAAAATGATCCTGAACGTTTTCATACAGGCAAATGCGTCCACATCAAGGCTTCCACCTGGTGCTCTCCACCTGTTACAGGATAAATTTGCCTGTAAGAATCAAACTCCTCCTGCTCATTACCAATACCAATCAATTGAACGCAGTTGCCATCTACAATAAATTTTTCCACTGAAGGAATCAAAATAAAGGCTTCCGGATGTTCATTAGGAAAGGTGTTAGCAAGAGTACACTGAATATCCATCTCCAACAAAATCTCCTGATTATTAGCGTAAACTCATCGACGAAATCGTTACTATCCCCTGGGCACATATGTACCATTGAATACTACTGTTCTCCAGATTCTGATAATCCATGGCGAACAATAAGAACACTACAGCCGCTTTGCTGATTAGTTAGCCATAACGGTGAACTTTGCTGGATAGTTTGAGAAATATCATTTCGCCGGAGGCTTATACACTGATTACTCAAGCTTACAACTGCAGGTGCATCAAAGCGCTCCGGACTATCAGTATCACGCATAGCTGTAAACAGAATATAATCACTACCAGCCATATCATATTCCGTTTCTTTTAGTCTTAACAAGCCATCCTCTCTTGTAATATTAACTGTAATTAAAGATGTCTCATCATGATGGGCATAGCGCTGTGTATTAAGAATTAAATGCTCTTCCAGAAATTTTACAGGGTTACTACGTATTTCATTCATTATACACCGAAGCTCTGAACGATGCGGCACCAGAAAGTGCCCGGTATTTTGTGAAATAATACTACTTACCTTGATTGTTTTCTCTCCAGCTCATGAAAAATAACTCGCGTATTATATTGTTTTACCAACCACAGGCCCCGAATGCCTGTGGTGTTTTTATATAAATTATCGGAAGTTAATATTGTTTCATTTGAAACATCTTAACTATCTTTTATAATAAAGCTTCCCCTTGCAGGGTCATATTTACACGCTTCTGGTTTAACAATCATTGATGGGGTTATTGGAGCTCGTGTCAGAGGGTGAACTGAACCGTCATTAACCACGCGAGAAATTGCATCAACATCAAATAAAGTGCATACTGCTGAACTATCTGAATTTTTGACAAATACCCCTTCTTCTGGTGTTTCCAGTATAATTGGGCATCGAGTTGCATCAGAGGGACACTGGAGGCTCTCTGTATCAACAGAAAACTTACATTGATATATTTTATCCTGAGGAGTCACTTGCGATTGTGTTTCACCTGCATCTGATCCTGAAAGAATACTTAACATTCTCTCGCCAAGAGCTTGAGGTCCACTATTAAACCCCACTAGCAATAAGTCAGTAAGTAATCCCCCGTTGTCACCGCTGGCCAGAAAGCGACCATCTGCCTGATCAAACACAATACTGACAGTTTCATTACCTAATCTAATTTCTCCGCGCCCATTGGCTGCAACTTGAGTACGAAGAACCTCCATTCCAAGGCTGAACGAAGATGAATTAATACCTGAGGTTAATGGCATAACAAAACTCCCTATTTTAATTTGAACTCCAGACTTAAATAGCTGTAACAAACATCGGCCTTATATGGCAACACAAAAACCGGAGCCGGACTCCGTTTTTTGTGTGTCGGGCTGTTCATTCTATCCTTTCAACATTCAGTCTGATTGGCATTTATAGGTTATAACGTCGGTATTATCGGCCACTCAATATCCAGTGCAGTTGATGTATCAACACGGTTCAGTAACACCCGATACTTTTCAGTATGCCAAAGGGATGATCACCCGTGAGATAGCCGCCGCGTTCATGCTCATGCCAAAACATGGGGCACACAGAAAGTGATGGAATTAGATCTATATGGCATTTCATCATCAAATGCTGTTGACGGACTTACAGTCCGTGACTTACTACACAAATATTTAAATGACCAAATGCCGGAGGTAAAGCAGACCGTACTAAAAGATATGTGCTAGAACTGCTTATGGATAGTGACATCTCCGCGATCAAACTATCTGAACTGACAGAAAATGACGTAATTGAACATTGCAGGCTGAGAAACAACGCTGGTGCAGGTCCAGCAACAGTCAGTCACGATGTTAGTTATCTTGGCAGTGTTCTGGATGCAGCCAAACCTATATACGGAATTAATTACACATCAAACCCGGCGAAAAGTGCTCGTCCATATCTACTTAAACTTGCTTTGATTGGTGAATCAAACCGTCGTAATCGTAGACCAGCAGTTGATGAACTTGACATGCTCATTGAAGCCCTTCAACAACGATCTACTCATAAATGTTCAAAAATTCCGTTCGTTGATATCCTCAAAAGTTCAGCCTAGGCTATGCTGAACCGGTTTTCCTGAATCATTTTACCGTATGGTTAAATTTTAACGTCATAATACTTATTATTATGTTTACAAATAATTGCAGTTTTAACAAAAGCTAACTACATAGTGATTTTATTATCTCAATGTTTTTTTCAATATTATCGGTGTCATACTCAAACAACTGGAAACTAAAATTGTCATGCTTTTGATATTGAATATTTTCCTTTCGTAACATTTTAACATTTCCATCAATATCAAATAACGTTGCAATCTGCTCCAAATCTGTCTTATTTTGAGACATGCAGGAGAAGTAATTACAAATATCATCCAGCAAAATCGGAGTCAATGCTTTATGCGTCATCCAGTCCTCAAATCTTAACTTTCTGGTGACGCCCTCTCCTAAATCTGACTGATACAAGAATGCAGGACGACAAGAGTTTTCTCCTTTGGGAATATCGACAATGTAAGCATGACCAAGCGCACCATCATTAACACGTAATACAAAGCTCTTACATTCAGGCATACAGGACAGGCGCTCCTGAAGCTGCTCGAGCGATAGTGTCTGTTCATTTTCAAAGCAGTAACTGAAGCCATCCTTGTCCAGAAATAGTTTCATAATAGCATTAGCGGTAACTCCGCAGGAGGGTTCCACAATGCCTTTCTCTCGCCCTATAATAACCTCAACCTCCTCAATCGACATCCCCCAGTCTGTTGCCATCTGTTTGATGTTAGAGTCGATATTTTGCATTATTGCAGCAGGATTTTTCTGATGTATAGGTACTTCGTGGTCATCACTATTTAGCAATACATTAGCTTTGAGGTTCTGTGAGCACAGGGAAGCAAAATCTCTTACATGTAAGGCTGAAGTGTGTTGCATAGGAGATAATACAGCTTCAGTATTTACAGATATGGCCCCTGTCAGACAGGACGCGGACGTCGGGGGGGGAAGGGTAATGTCTTTCATATCTCATTCACTCTATGTTTATCTATAAATACAGGCGAGGTGCAAAAGGAACTTCTGGCATGGGCATTATGTCATATCTGAAATTTTTCTGGTGCCTGTATGCCATTCGCCAGTCTCTCAGCGGCATTGTCCATTTCTGTGACGTGGCCTGGATTGCCAGCCACACCACTTTTTACCAACTCCATCCATGCAACAAATCCACTACACTGGATAAAGTTACTAAATTTTACTTAATACCACACTAATAAGATCTTGCGTTCCTCCATGATAAGATTGCATTATTTGACTTTCACTCCATGAACATCCCAAATTTATAGAAGAGGGCGATAACATACATTTCAACCTTCAAAATAGACCTATCCAAACATTCCTAACAAATATCCCCCGGACATTGCAACACAAAAACCGGAGCCGGACTCCGGTTTTTTGTGAACCCGTCGGCTATTTCATCCCGCCAATATTTTCCCACGTCCCGTCAGCACGCAGGATTTGCAGCGGTCTTACCACACACTGTATCTGCTTTTTATCTGCATCCAGTATCACCACCTGTGTGATTACCCTGTCCTGCTCTGGAATAATGCCATTCTCATCTGACTCCAGAATGTCTGCCGGTCCCAGTCGCAGTTGTGCTGTAAGCGACTGCCCGTTTTCACAGTCATCATGCTTTCCGCAACCGCACAGACTCTGCATAAGCTTTCTCAAAATATTCATGTCATTCTCCACTACTGCCTGTATCACTGCCCACTTCATCCAGTCCCTTAACATCCTGCCATGGCCCGTCACCAAACCTGACCTGCAAATGCTGAAACAGCCCCTGAACCTGTGTGGCATCTTTGGGGTCAAGAAAGGTCAGTCCGGTGATGAGTGCGCCATCTGTATCCGGGAACCAGCCATTGCTGTTTGTCTCAATAATGCTCGCCGGCCCCAGACGAAAACGGATTTGTGTCTCCCCCGGGTCGCCCTTTGGTCCCTGAGGTCCGGTTGCCCCCACCGGGCCAGCCGCACCTGTTTCTCCTTTCGGTCCCTGTGGGCCTGCCGGACCTGCCGCACCGGTATCTCCCTTTGGACCCTGTGGACCTGCATTTCCCGTCAGACCGGTCTCTCCCCGCTCTCCCCTGTCGCCTTTCGGCCCCTGCGGGCCTGCCGGACCAGCATCACCTGCCGGTCCCCGCTCACCGGTTGCCCCGACAGGACCGGTGTCGCCACGCTCTCCTTTATCTCCCTTCGGCCCCTGAGGACCCGCGGGCCCCGGTTCTCCCTTTGGCCCGGGAGGTCCCACCACGGTGGGGATTCGGTTTACGGCGTCTTCCGCCGCTATCCTGCTTTGTTCCGCTGACTGTGCGCTTTCTGCTGACTCCCGGGCTTTTTCTGCTGCGGTCGTTGCATCCCTGGATGCATTACCGGCTGCACTTTCTGCCGTCTTTCTTGACAATTCAGCTTCTGCTGCACTTTGTGATGACTCACTGGCTTTTTGAGCGGCCGCAGAAGCCGAGGACGAGGACGCATCCTCTGACTGCTTTGCTGAGGCTGCACTTTCCGTCGCCTGCCGGGCTGACTCCGATGCATCCCCTGCAGAAGTCTCAGCATTTACTGCACTCTTTTCCGCCTGGCCGGCTGATATACCCGCATTCCTCGCTGACGTCTCTGCCTCTCCGGCATTCTTCTTCGCCTCCTCAGCGTGACGCGCTGCCTCTTCCACCATCAGTTCAAAACGTCGCAATGCCTCCGGACGGGCATCATCCTCCGTCATGGCACCGAGAAAATCATTCAGCGTACCGGGTCGGGAATCTTCATACACGGTGATGGTCCCGGCATGTGACGGCGGGAATCCTTCCACCAACAGAATA
>OJKD01000187.1_pt1 | contig 6299 bp, 6 predicted proteins | sample 1596511 | NCBI WGS metagenome assembly OJKD01 (sample SAMEA4350133, study PRJEB24818) | metagenome | biome: human; feature: gut; material: faeces | place: Denmark | collected 2013-09
CCGTTAACTTACTGAAAAAGAACTCACTCGCGCTGGTCGCTTCTCTGCTGCTGGCGGGCCATGTACAGGCAACGGAACTGCTGAACAGTTCTTATGACGTCTCCCGCGAGCTGTTTGCCGCCCTGAACCCGCCGTTTGAGCAACAATGGGCAAAAGATAACGGTGGCGACAAACTGACGATTAAACAATCTCATGCCGGATCATCAAAACAGGCGCTGGCAATTTTGCAGGGTTTAAAAGCCGACGTTGTCACTTATAACCAGGTGACCGACGTACAAATCCTGCACGATAAAGGCAAGCTGATCCCAGCGGACTGGCAGTCGCGCCTGCCGAATAATAGCTCGCCGTTCTACTCCACCATGGGCTTCCTGGTGCGTAAGGGCAACCCGAAGAATATCCACGACTGGAACGACCTGGTACGCTCTGACGTGAAGCTGATTTTCCCGAACCCGAAAACGTCGGGTAACGCGCGTTATACCTACCTTGCGGCATGGGGCGCAGCGGACAAAGCCGACGGTGGTGATAAAGCCAAAACCGAACAGTTTATGACCCAGTTCCTGAAAAACGTTGAAGTGTTCGATACTGGCGGTCGTGGCGCGACCACCACTTTTGCCGAGCGCGGCCTGGGCGATGTGCTGATCAGCTTCGAGTCGGAAGTGAACAACATCCGTAAACAGTATGAAGCGCAGGGCTTTGAAGTGGTGATTCCGAAAACCAACATTCTGGCGGAATTCCCGGTGGCGTGGGTGGATAAAAACGTACAGGCCAACGGCACGGAAAAAGCGGCAAAAGCCTACCTGAACTGGCTCTACAGCCCGCAGGCGCAAACCATCATCACCGACTATTACTACCGCGTAAATAACCCGGAAGTCATGGGCAAACTGAAAGATAAATTCCCGCAGACCGAGCTGTTCCGCGTGGAAGATAAATTTGGCTCCTGGCCGGAAGTGATGAAAACCCACTTCACCAGCGGCGGCGAGTTAGACAAGCTGTTAGCGGCGGGGCGTAAGTAATGTTTGCAGTTTCTTCAAGACGCGTGCTGCCGGGCTTTACCTTAAGCCTCGGCACCAGTCTGCTGTTTGTGTGCCTGATTTTGCTGCTGCCGCTCTCCGCGCTGGTGATGCAACTGGCCCAGATGAGCTGGGCGCAGTACTGGGAGGTGATCACCAACCCGCAGGTGGTCGCAGCCTATAAAGTGACGCTGCTGTCGGCGTTTGTGGCATCGATTTTTAACGGCGTTTTCGGTCTGCTGATGGCGTGGATCTTAACCCGCTATCGCTTTCCGGGTCGCACGCTGCTTGATGCGCTGATGGATTTACCCTTTGCGCTGCCAACGGCAGTCGCCGGTTTAACGCTGGCCTCGCTCTTTTCCGTGAACGGTTTTTACGGTGAATGGCTGGCGAAGTTTGATATCAAAGTCACCTATACCTGGCTGGGGATTGCGGTGGCGATGGCCTTTACCAGCATTCCGTTTGTGGTGCGCACCGTGCAGCCGGTGCTGGAAGAGTTAGGCCCGGAATATGAAGAGGCGGCAGAAACGCTCGGCGCAACACGCTGGCAGAGTTTTCGCAAAGTGGTGCTGCCGGAACTATCTCCGGCGCTGGTGGCGGGTGTGGCGCTGTCGTTTACCCGCAGCCTCGGTGAGTTTGGCGCGGTGATTTTTATCGCCGGGAATATCGCCTGGAAAACAGAAGTGACGTCGCTGATGATCTTTGTTCGCTTACAGGAGTTTGATTACCCGGCGGCGAGCGCGATTGCCTCGGTGATCCTCGCGGCATCGCTGCTGTTGCTGTTCTCAATTAACACTCTGCAAAGTCGCTTTGGTCGGCGTGTGGTAGGTCATTAATGGCGGAAGTGACACAATTGAAGCGTTATGACGCGCGCCCGATTAACTGGGGCAAATGGTTTCTGATTGGCATCGGGATGCTGGTATCGGCGTTCATCCTGCTGGTACCGATGATTTATATCTTCGTACAGGCGTTCAGCAAAGGACTGATGCCGGTGTTACAAAATCTGGCCGATCCGGACATGCTGCACGCCATCTGGCTGACGGTGATGATCGCGCTGATTGCCGTACCGGTAAACCTGGTGTTCGGTATTCTGCTGGCCTGGCTGGTGACGCGCTTTAACTTCCCCGGACGCCAGCTATTGCTGACGCTGCTGGACATTCCGTTTGCCGTGTCGCCGGTGGTTGCTGGTCTGGTGTATCTGCTGTTCTACGGCTCTAACGGCCCGCTGGGCGGCTGGCTGGATGAACATAATCTGCAAATTATGTTCTCCTGGCCGGGTATGGTGCTGGTCACCATCTTCGTGACGTGTCCGTTTGTGGTGCGCGAACTGGTACCGGTAATGTTAAGTCAGGGCAGCCAGGAAGACGAAGCGGCGATTTTGCTTGGCGCGTCCGGCTGGCAGATGTTCCGTCGCGTCACGCTGCCGAACATCCGCTGGGCGCTGCTTTACGGCGTGGTGCTGACCAACGCCCGCGCGATTGGCGAGTTTGGCGCGGTGTCGGTGGTTTCTGGCTCGATTCGCGGCGAAACACTTTCGCTGCCGTTACAGATTGAATTGCTGGAGCAGGACTACAACACCGTCGGCTCCTTTACCGCCGCGGCGCTGTTGACGCTGATGGCGATTATCACCCTGTTTTTAAAGAGTATGTTGCAGTGGCGCCTGGAGAACCAGGAAAAACGCGCGCAGCAGGAGGAACATCATGAGCATTGAGATTGCCAATATTAAGAAGTCGTTTGGTCGCACCCAGGTGCTGAACGATATCTCACTGGATATTCCTTCTGGTCAGATGGTCGCGTTGCTTGGGCCGTCCGGTTCCGGGAAAACTACGCTGCTGCGCATTATCGCCGGGCTGGAGCATCAAACCAGTGGGCATATTCGCTTTCACGGTACCGACGTGAGCCGTCTGCACGCGCGGGACCGTAAAGTCGGTTTCGTGTTCCAGCATTACGCGCTGTTTCGCCATATGACGGTGTTTGACAATATCGCTTTTGGCCTGACGGTGTTGCCACGGCGTGAACGCCCGAATGCGGCGGCGATCAAAGCGAAAGTGACAAAATTGCTGGAGATGGTGCAGCTCGCGCATCTGGCGGATCGTTATCCGGCGCAGCTTTCCGGCGGCCAGAAACAGCGTGTGGCGCTTGCACGCGCGCTGGCTGTGGAACCGCAAATTTTGCTGCTTGATGAACCGTTTGGCGCGCTGGATGCGCAGGTGCGTAAAGAGCTGCGTCGCTGGCTGCGTCAACTGCATGAAGAACTGAAATTCACCAGCGTGTTCGTGACCCACGACCAGGAAGAGGCGACCGAAGTAGCCGATCGTGTAGTGGTGATGAGTCAGGGCAATATTGAACAAGCTGGCGCACCGGATCAGGTATGGCGTGAACCGGCGACTCGTTTTGTGCTGGAGTTTATGGGCGAGGTAAACCGCCTGCAGGGAACCATTCGCGGCGGGCAGTTCCACGTTGGCGCACATCGCTGGCCGCTGGGATACACCCCCGCGTATCAGGGGCCGGTGGATCTCTTCCTGCGCCCGTGGGAAGTGGATATCAGCCGCCGTACCAGCCTCGATTCGCCGCTACCCGTACAGGTACTGGAAGCCAGCCCGAAAGGTCACTACACCCAATTAGTGGTGCAGCCGCTGGGGTGGTACAACGAACCGCTGACGGTCGTGATGCATGGCGACGATGCCCCGCAGCGTGGCGATCGTTTATACGTTGGTCTGCAACATGCGCGGCTGTATAACGGCGATGAGCGTATTGAAACCCGCGATGAGGAACTTGCTCTCGCACAAAGCGCCTGATAGGTTGAGTGAATGTTAAACGCCCGGAGGCGCTTCCCGCGATCCGGGCTTTTTAATGGCAAGGTTTTGTAACCTGTAGGCCTGATAAGACGCGTAAGCGTCGCATCAGGCAACACCACGTATGGACAGAGATCGTGAGTACATTAGAACAAACAATAGGCAATACGCCTCTGGTGAAGTTGCAGCGAATGGCGCCGGATAACGGCAGTGAAGTGTGGTTAAAACTGGAAGGCAATAACCCGGCAGGTTCGGTGAAAGATCGTGCGGCGCTTTCGATGATTATCGAGGCGGAAAAGCGCGGCGAGATTAAACCGGGTGATGTGCTGATCGAAGCCACCAGTGGTAACACCGGCATTGCGCTGGCAATGATTGCGGCGCTTAAAGGCTATCGCATGAAATTGCTGATGCCCGACAACATGAGCCAGGAACGTCGTGCGGCGATGCGTGCCTACGGTGCAGAACTGATTCTGGTCACCAAAGAACAGGGCATGGAAGGCGCACGCGATCTGGCGCTGGAGATGGCGAATCGCGGCGAAGGAAAGTTGCTCGATCAGTTCAATAATCCCGATAACCCCTACGCACATTATACGACCACCGGGCCGGAAATCTGGCAGCAAACCGGCGGGCGCATTACCCATTTTGTCTCCAGCATGGGAACAACCGGCACCATTACCGGCGTGTCGCGCTTTATGCGCGAACAATCCAAACCGGTGACCATTGTTGGCCTGCAGCCGGAAGAAGGCAGCAGTATTCCCGGCATTCGCCGCTGGCCTGCGGAATATCTGCCGGGGATTTTCAACGCTTCTCTGGTGGATGAGGTGCTGGATATTCATCAGCGCGATGCGGAAAACACCATGCGCGAACTGGCAGTGCGGGAAGGGATTTTCTGCGGCGTAAGCTCCGGCGGCGCGGTTGCCGGAGCACTGCGGGTGGCAAAAGCTAACCCTGGCGCGGTGGTGGTGGCGATCATCTGCGATCGTGGCGATCGCTACCTTTCTACCGGGGTGTTTGGGGAAGAGCATTTTAGCCGGGGGGCGGGGATTTAAGATTATTGCGCAGGCACCGTTTTATCCGTCTGCGCAATTAACGCATGTAAAAAAGGCTGTGCGTTCTCATCGCTCTTACCGGGCATCTTCACGATATACGGCTTCCCGGTAATCGATGACGACGAGGCCACCTTGTCAATAAACTGCTCGGCTGTATCAATGCGATTACGGGTATTGCCCAGCTTCAGGCGCAGATGAGAAACCGCTTCATCGCAGGTATGTTCATCACCGTTGCGCACAAATATCAAATCCTTTTTCTGTGCTAATCCCTCCAGCATGGCGTTGATACGGGCTTCTTCATGGGCCGTTAACTTCGCATAAGCGGGGAGTGTCATTAGCAGCGTAACGACCAGACAAATGATTTTCTTCACTGAATTACCTTATCCTTGTTTTGTAATAGCCGATTTGACTGCCAGAATCAGGTAAAGTTTCGGCTGGAATACGATGAGGATCATCGGCAAGGAGAAAAAATTAAATGAGTAGTTTGTTGTTGTTTAACGATAAGAGCAGGGCACTGCAGGCGGATATCGTTGCCGTGCAGTCGCAGGTAGTGTACGGCAGCGTAGGCAACAGCATTGCGGTGCCTGCTATCAAACAGAACGGCCTGAATGTCTTTGCCGTGCCGACGGTATTGCTGAGCAATACGCCGCATTATGACACTTTCTACGGTGGTGCGATTCCGGATGAATGGTTTAGCGGTTATTTGCGTGCGCTTCAGGAGCGTGATGCGCTGCGCCAACTTCGTGCTGTAACCACGGGCTATATGGGAACGGCATCGCAAATCAAAATCCTTGCCGAGTGGCTGACTGCGCTACGCAAAGACCATCCTGACCTATTGATCATGGTCGATCCGGTGATTGGCGATATTGATAGCGGAATTTATGTCAAACCTGACCTTCCCGAGGCGTATCGACAATATTTACTGCCGCTGGCACAGGGAATTACCCCCAATATCTTTGAGCTGGAAATCCTGACCGGTAAAGATTGCCGCGATCTCGACAGTGCCATTGCTGCCGCAAAAAGTCTGCTTTCAGACACATTAAAGTGGGTGGTGATTACCAGCGCCTCCGGCAATGAAGAAAATCAGGAGATGCAGGTGGTGGTGGTCAGTGCCGACAGCGTGAATGTCATTTCCCATTCCCGGGTTAAAACTGACCTGAAAGGGACTGGCGACCTGTTTTGTGCTCAGCTTATCAGTGGTTTGCTGAAAGGGAAGGCGTTAACCGATGCGGTACACCGCGCGGGGTTGCGCGTACTGGAAGTGATGCGCTATACCCAGCAGCATGAGAGCGATGAATTGATTTTGCCGCCTCTGGCTGAAGCATAAAAAAATGGCGCCGATGGGCGCCATTTTTCACTGCGGCAAGAATTACTTCTTGATGCGGATAACCGGGGTTTCACCCACGGTTACGCTACCGGACAGTTTGATCAGTTCTTTGATTTCG
>OJKD01000188.1_pt1 | contig 6297 bp, 6 predicted proteins | sample 1596511 | NCBI WGS metagenome assembly OJKD01 (sample SAMEA4350133, study PRJEB24818) | metagenome | biome: human; feature: gut; material: faeces | place: Denmark | collected 2013-09
GCACGATCCTAAAACCCACGAAGTTAGCTCAGGCTACCGCGAAAGTGGCTATTTTCCTGAAGCTGTAGTCAATTTTCTTGCTCTTCTTGGCTGGAATCCTGGTACCGAACAAGAAATGTTTTCTCTTGAAGAACTAGTAAAAGCATTCGATATTACTAAGTGTTCAAAGAGCGGAGCTAAGTTCGATTACAAGAAAGGTATGTGGTTCAACCACGAATACATTTTGCAAAAGTCGGATGATGAGATCGCTAAACTCTTTGCACCTATCGTTGCTAATAATGGTATTGATACTACAAAGGAGCGTATTACACAGGTAGTTCACATGATGAAAGATCGTGTTAGCTTTGTGCAAGAACTATGGGATCTTTGTTCGTTCTTCTTCATTGCTCCAACCAGCTATGATGAGAAAACGACTAAAAAGCGTTGGAAAGAATACTCTGCTCAACAGATGACCGAGCTTGCCGATGTGCTTGAAGGTATCGAAGATTTCACTGTTGAGGGGCAAGAGCCTATTGTCATGAAGTGGGTGGAGGAGAAAGCATACAAGCTAGGCGATGTGATGAACGCTTTCCGCCTCACCCTTGTGGGCGAAGGTAAAGGTCCGGGCATGTTTGATATTTCAGCTTTCCTTGGTAAGGAAGAAACCCTTGACCGCATGCGCAAGGCTATAAAGACTTTAGGCTAAGAAAATTATTATCATAGAAGAGACGGCAGCAGATGTATAACATAATTATGTATCTTATCCAGTTTGGTATTGTAGTGGGGAGCTACTTTAACAAAAAACTGCGAAAGATGTTGGACGGTGAGCGTGAAGCTATAAAGCAAATACGTGAGAAAGTCGATCCTGATGCGCAATACATTTGGTTTCATGCAGCCTCGTTAGGAGAGTTTGAGCAGGGACGTCCCCTTATCGAGAAAGTGCATAAGGAGCATCCTGAATATAAAATCCTCCTAACTTTCTTCTCGCCTTCTGGCTACGAAGTGCGTAAAAACTACACTGGAGCCGACATTATAACCTATCTCCCTATCGACACTATTACCAATGCTCGTGCCTTTCTTCGTGCCATTCGCCCTGTAATGGCATTCTTTATTAAGTACGAGTTTTGGTATAATTATCTACACATTCTTCAGTACCGCGGTGTTCCCACCTATAGTGTTTCTAGCATTTTCCGCCCAAATCAGATTTTCTTTAAATGGTATGGACGCAACTATGGTAGAGTTCTCCAATGCTTTACCCACTTTTTCGTGCAGAACGAAGAGAGCCAACAGCTCTTGGCAGGTATAGGTTTTAAGAACAGTACTGTAGTAGGCGACACGCGCTTCGATCGTGTATTGCAAATAAAAGAAGCCAGTAAGCAGTTGCCTATTGTAGATAGTTTTGTACACATTCACGAAGAAAAGAAGCCACTTACCTTTGTAGCTGGTTCTTCATGGCCCCCCGACGAGGCTATTTTCATTGAATATTTTAATACGCATCCATCATGGAAACTGATTATAGCCCCACATGTTATAGGCGAAGATCATCTCAAACAAATCATCTCTTTATTAAAAAATAAGAAAGTGGTACGCTACACACAAACCACCGAAACCGATGCTGCTAATGCTGATGTGTTAATCATCGATTGCTTTGGCTTGCTCTCTTCTATCTATCGCTATGGCGAGGTGGCTTACGTGGGAGGTGGCTTTGGCGTAGGTATTCATAATGTGCTTGAGGCTGCTGTGTGGAGTATACCCGTAATATTTGGTCCTAACAATGCCCATTTTGCTGAAGCTCAAGGATTAAAACATAATGGTGGTGGATTTGAAATCCACAATCTTGAAGATTTCAGTAAATATATCCAACGATTTGAAGTCGAGACTAACTTCCGTCTTGAACGTGGCATTGCAGGAGGTAAATATGTAGTAGCCCTTGCGGGAGCATCCAATAAAGTATTAAATAATATTCAGCTATGAAATATCAAATAACGTGCGACAACTGCGGTTCTAAATTTGTAGTAGAGGCTGAAGAAGGCGCTACCATAGAGTGTAAATGTCCCAATTGTGGTGGCATTATGGAAATTACCTTACCACTAGTAAGTCAGGGGCAAGAGTATATTCCCAATCAGGATGCTTATCATGAAGAAGCTTACGTTGCAGCTTCCGAAGAAGAAAGCCCCCACAGTAACAAACACCTTTGGATTTTAGCAGTAATATTGGTGCTTATAGCTGCTAGTGCTGGTGTATATTTCAGCCTAAGTACAGCTGAAGCTGATCAACCCGTTCAACCACAAACTACCGTTATGGACACTATTCCTTACGAGCAACCTCAAGCAGAAGAGCCAGAACCAGTAGTGCCTGACACTGTGGAAACAGCACCACAAACTGCGCCTCAGTAGGAAGTTGTGCCAGAGGAAGATAAGCAAGACTATCCTACCGACTCTATCGTTGGTGAAGACCATCTATCAAAAAATCATACTATTAACTAGTAAACAGTAGTCATTAGCTTATCCAGAGACAGGTTCTAAAAAGATTGTACTGCCACGTAAGGCTAACTATTTCAGAATAATAAAATAAGAAAACATACAATGGGAAAAATTATTTTAACAGGCGACCGTCCTACAGGTAAACTCCACCTCGGACACTATATCGGTTCGTTGCGTCGTCGTGTCGAACTACAAAACCTTGGCGATTACGACAAAATGTTTGTCTTTATGGCAGATGTTCAGGCTTTAACAGACAATGCTGACAACCCTGAAAAAATTCGTCAGAATATCATTGAAGTAGCACTCGACTATCTATCTGTGGGGCTAGACCCTGAAAAATGTGTGCTTTACATTCAGAGTATGATCCCTGAATTAGCCGAACTAACCACTTATTTCATGAACCTCATCACGGTGAGCCGTGTACAACGTAACCCAACGGTGAAAACAGAAATTAAGATGCGCAACTTTGAGGCTAACATCCCTATGGGCTTCTTTGCTTATCCCGTATCGCAAGCTGCCGACATCGCTGCTTTCAAAGGCACTACCGTACCTGCTGGCGAGGATCAAGAGCCTATGATAGAGGTAACACGCGAGATAGTACGCCGCTTCAATCAGGTGTATTCTCCTGTCTTAGTAGAACCTACTATTATGTTGCCACAGAACGCCACAGCACGCCGTTTGCCTGGTACCGATGGTAAAGAAAAGATGAGTAAGAGTCTAGGCAACTGCATTTATCTATCCGATGATGCCGACACTGTTTGGCAGAAAGTACGTGGTATGTACACCGATCCTACACATGTCAATGTTTCCGACCCTGGACATATAGAAGGCAACGCAGTATTTACTTACCTTGATGCCTTCTCTACCGATGAAGATTTCGCAGAGTTTTGGCCAGAGTTTGCCAACCTAGAAGAGTTGAAGGCGGCATATTCTGCTGGTGGCATTGGTGATATGAAGTGTAAGAAGCTATTGAATAGTGTTCTCAACAAGATGTTAGACCCTATCCGTGTTCGTCGTCATGAGTTTGAGCAAGACATCCCAGAGGTATATAACATATTAAAGAAAGGTAGCGATGTAGCTCGCGCAGAAGCAGCCAAGACTATGGACGAAGTACGTGCTGCAATGCAGATCAATTACTTCGACGATGCAGAACTTATTCGCTCTCAGTCTGAACGTTTCCGTGCAAAATAAGGAGCGTTGAGACTGAATAATGTTGAAATTCTTCAAAATCACATTTTAGCTATAGTCTTTATTTCACGGTATTATAAGTGTCTGGAAATAAAGCAGATAGAAACCGAAAATAAAAGGTCATCTTTTGCCTAGCGAAAGGTGATATTTTGCTGCAAGTTCCAAAACGAAGTGCAATAAAAGAGTAGTCCTCGCCGAGAGATGCAGACGTTCTCGAAGCGTAGCGAGAGGTTGTCTGCATCTCTCGGCGAGGAAAAAGAAACAACTAGCAATACAAATAAAAAAAGGGAGACCTCTGTCTCCCAAAGATTAACTAACTTTGTATTGTTTATGTATCATCAATTAATCTCGGAGCAAAGGTCGCAAATTTTCGCCTTACTCCAAAAGAAAATAGGGAGAAAAGAGATTGCCGCAATCGTCGGCATCAGTCAGTCAACACTCTCACGTGAAATCAAACGCAACAGTACGTCATCGGGAAAGTATATTTGGACAAAGGCGCACGATATGGCTATGCAGCGCAGAAAGAGAACGGTAAAGAACGCCAGGCTCTCCGATGAATTAGTCTGGAGGATTAAGGAATATATCACCAATGACCAGTGGTCTCCACGACAAATATCAGGTTATCTGCGCAAGAGTGAGGGGATAAAGGTGTCCCACCAATCCATTTATAATATCATCCATAATGATACAACAGGGGAACTTGCCAAACACACAAGACATAAGATGAAATACAGGCATCGTCCCAAGGGCAGACATCTTCCAATTAAAGACAGGTTGAGTATCCATGAAAGAAGTAAGGAAGTTGACGGGAAGAGATTCGGAGATTTTGAGATGGACTTAATCGTAGACCCTGACCAGCATACCATACTCACACTGGTGGAGAAATCCACCAATATGCTACTTATGCAGAAACTGCCATTTGGAAAGCAGTCAAAGCCTCTGGCAAAGGTAGTTAGGAAACTACTGCTACCATACAAAGACAGTCTGAAGACCATTACAACAGACAACGGACCTGAATTTGCAGCACATAAGGACATTACCAAGTTCTTAGGCGTACCCGTGTACTTCGCTGATCCATATTGCTCATGGCAAAAGGGAGCTATTGAGAATACAAATAAACTAATCAGACAATATATACCGAAAAAGGATTCGTTTGAACATTACACAGACAAGAGAATAATGTCGATACAAAAGAAATTGAACGAAAGACCGAGAGAAAAATTAAACTTTTCTACACCAAAACGCGAGTTCTTCAAACACGTTTTATAATTTTGCACTTGCTGGTTGACGCTGCGTCCTATTTTTTTGCTACCTCTACTTGACAATTTTCCCTATTTTTTTTATTCTTTAGAGATTTTATTATTACCTTTGCCGCAATTATAAATTCGTAACGACGTTAATTTGTAAAATTAAAATTATAGCTATATAAATTTATGTATTTCACACTATTTGTTACCGTTTTGATAACGGCTGCTTTCTTGGTAGTGGCTGCTTACACCATTGCTAAGTTGATAGGTCCGCGTTCATACAGTCCAATTAAGGGTGAGCCTTTTGAGTGTGGTATTCCTACTTACGGACAATCATGGTTGCCTGTACACATAGGATACTACCTTTTTGCTATCTTTTTCTTGATGTTCGACGTGGAAACAGCATTTCTGTATTCTTGGGCAGTAGTTGTTAAACAATTTGGTGCGTTAGCACTTGCTACATTCGGATTTTTTATGTTGGTATTGGGATTTGGGCTTGCTTACGCATGGCGGAAAGGTGCGCTTGAACGGAAGTAAGAAAGGCAAGTATTAAAGCTTTCCCATAGGAGGAGGGGAGAGACAACGACACCCTTGATAAGATGGCAAGCGACTTGAACGATGGCGGCACAAGCCTTGTTCTGGGAAACCTTGATCAGTTGATCAACTGGGGACGTAGCAACTCACTTTGGTCGCTCACCTTTGCTACCTCATGCTGCGGTATCGAATTTATGTCAGTGGGCTGTGCCCGTTACGACTTCTCGCGCTTCGGCTTCGAGGTAACGCGTAACTCGCCCCGTCAGGCCGACCTTATCATGTGTGCTGGTACGATTACTAATAAGATGGCACCAGCCTTGAAGCGTTTGTATGATGAAATGGCAGAGCCTAAGTATGTTATTGCTGTAGGTGGATGTGCTATCTCTGGAGGTCCGTTTAAGAATAGCTATCACGTTATGCGTGGTATCGACGAGATTATCCCTGTAGATGTTTTTATCCCCGGATGTCCTCCACGCCCAGAAGCTATCATCTATGGTATGATGCAATTGCAGCGTAAGGTGAAGATAGAAAAATTCTTTGGTGGTGTGAACCATAAGCAAACAGCCCAAGAGCGTGAGCTAGGCGTAAGCAATGCTACCTTGATATTTAAAGATAAGCTAGGTATTGATGCTAACGAGATAAAGGAACAGCGCGAGGCAGCATGGCTAGAAGAAAACAAGCCTGCTCCAAAACCTGCTCCAAAGTCTGCTCCTAAAGCAGTCGCACCAAAGCCAGCACACGTCGCTTCAGCTACCGACGCTACAGCCGCACCACAGCAGCAAGACACCATTGTAGTGGACTAGACTGTACCAAAGGAGCAAGTGGAGGACATAGACAACGCGCTTGATAAGCACAACACCCCACCG
>OJKD01000190.1_pt1 | contig 6286 bp, 6 predicted proteins | sample 1596511 | NCBI WGS metagenome assembly OJKD01 (sample SAMEA4350133, study PRJEB24818) | metagenome | biome: human; feature: gut; material: faeces | place: Denmark | collected 2013-09
CCCCCCCTTCTCCCGCGCGCCCGTGATCTCCCCGGCGTCCGTGAAACCCACGGCTTGTCTGATCTCGCCACGGCCGACGACCAAGGTGGCAAGCTACAGGAGGACCGGACCGGCGGGAAACAGCAGCGTTGGGCCGGCGCTGGCGCGCTCCATAAAACCGGCGTTGCTGGCCGTCAGGGTGATAACAGCGTTCCCCCAGGCCTTCGCCAGTGGTACTGCTTTTTCCGCTGCCGATTCAAGAAGGTCAGCGGCAATATCACCCCATGAGGGTTCCCCCTGTGGGACTTCAGGTATTGCACCAGGCGGGGGAGGAGGGGGAAGGGAGACGGCGGCCCTGGCAGCGGGCTTTCCGTTAATGTTTACATTTTTAGAACCAGTATTGATGGCCCCGTCCTTGTCACAAAAGCTGTTTATCCAGGATTCAAGCTGGTTCTGTTTCTCCTCCACATAATCACTCGCCTTATAGCTGGCATACATCAGCGCAGGCACCAGAACCAGCGCATAAGGGCCGGTGGCACAGGCGGCGATAATCAGGCAACCTTCTGCGATGGTCACTATCGCCCCCAGCACGGCCCCTGCCAGCGCCCCCAAAAAACTCTTGTGCTGAATTTCATCGCCCAGCCTGGCGGCGGGGGGGCCAGACTTTTTTGATGCCAGCATCTGTGCAATGGCTTTGTCGTTGGCTGCCCGTTTCATCTGGCTGGCGACCATCGCCTGCTGTGACAGCATTCGCATTGCCAGCGTACCGCCTGCGGTCGCTCCCTGTGGCCCGCCTGGTCCTTCACTCATGTGTTATCCCTCGTTTATGTCAGCGCGGCTGGTCCTTTTGGATGTCATTCTCCGGTGGCAACGGGGTGAAGCTCTTTATCACCTCCAGCAGCATCGTCTTTTGACTGTTCTTCAGGGATAAGGAGGTGCTGAAAGTGAAGGTCAGCAGCGTATCTCCACGCCGCTGGAATACGGCTATCTGGCTAATCCGCCCCTGATTCCCTTCATCTTCCGGACCGTTCCAGGAATAATCCAGCAGCCAGGCCGGGGCCTCTGCCAGAGTGATTTCCCGGCAGGCATGTTCGGTGTACCCATCAAGTTTGCCCTGGTACAGCGCCAGCGTTTCCTGGTACAGTTCTGGTGTCAGGGTTCCCTGTGGAACGGGTTCGCGGGTAATGACCAGGTTGATGCCACTGTTATCTGTGGACACCAGGACCTGCATCGACTGATCCTGCCATTGCGATGGCAGCTGAATATGACCTTCATTAAAAGTGAACTGCATAAAATACTCCCTGATAATCTGAGTGAATCAGTTGATGAAAACAGAACCGCCCACGATGGTGATGCCATCCTTCGACAGCCTGATTACCGTCGATTCCCCGACCTGTAGCTGAATGCCATCCGGCGTCAGCGCAATTTTGCTTTCCTCCACGGCCAGCAAAATTTCCTTAATCGCCGTATAAGCCTGTATACCGTCGCCTTCGCCACCATTGTTTACAGCGTCAACATGCACCGAACCGGCAATCGTGCCTCTGTCCTGAAAGACATCCTCAGATAAAGACCCTTTCAGTACTCCGGTGATCTTGTGGCCTTTTTCCACCGTAAGAAGGCGGTTACCTTCCTGGATCGTGACCGTCTGGTCATTTTTTACGGTTTCGCGGTGATCGTGTTTTACGGTGGTGGTACGGTCGTTGAGCACTTCGGTATCCATGTTCTTCTGCGCGTGGATGTAGACCTGTTCTTTCCCTGTCGCATCGTCAAACTTCAGTTCATTAAACCCGCTGCCCTTATAGGTTTTCGAACGAATGGTCATCTGCGTCTTTGTTCCCGGCAGGCTGCCGGGGGTGCGGTTTTCCTGGTGGTAGGTACGCCCCATAATAATCGGCTGGTCCGGATCGCCGTTGAGGAAGTCCACAATGACTTCCTGACCCACACGCGGTATCGCCAGGTTGCCAAAGCCGGTGCCTGCCCACGCCTGTGCCACACGGATCCAGCATGAACTGTCCTGGTTTGACGGGTTATAGCGGTCCCAGTTAAATTTCACCCGCACGCGGCCATGTTCATCACAGAAGATTTCTTCTCCTGCCGGTCCCGTCACGACGGCGCTCTGCGGGCCGTCCACCAGCGGTTTCAGCAACGGCTGTGGCCGCCATGTCCGGTCTGCCGGTATTACCGCAAAGTGGTTATTCAGCGTGGTACCTGAACCCCTGCGTCCCGGCACCGCCTGCGGCTGCTCGCCGTGCAGTTCACTTGCCACCACCTGCCATTCCCGGTTCAGGCTCGCCTGCGGATGCCCCGTCAGCGCAATTCGCCGTCCCGGCCATATCTCCGGCGAACGGCTTGTTCCGCGCGCCACTTCTGCGTTGTTTCGCCAGCCATCCATCTGCCAGCAGGCAAAGTTCTGCCCGTGGGCACCCTTGAAACGTCCGGGGTAGTCATACACTTCATACTGTGTGCGCTGGTAATCCTGGTGCTGGCCTTCCTGATCAAAACGCCCTGCCCAGCCGGGTCGTTTAAAGGTGTAGTCTTTGGTCACCACGGAAGATGGGCGGATTTGTGCGCTGTAGCGGAACTGGCTGATGCAGAGGGTGCTCACCTCGGTACGGGTGTTCGGATTCCAGGGGATCTCAAAGGACTCCGGCAGATAACGCACGGTGTCGCACAGGACCAGGCTCTGGTCGGTACTTTTTTGCGCGTGCTCCTCATAAAAGAAGATGCCTTCCTCCGCCGCCATCCGGCACAGGAAATCGTAATCGGTCTCACCGTACTGGACACAAAACTCACGGGAAGGATGCGGCTCGCTGAACAGCGGACTCCACTCGGTCACCCCGTTTTCTTTCAGGATCGTCACGAGGATGCTTTCGATGTCCTCATTCTGGAAGATACGGAAGTTCTGGCGCAGCCCTGTGCGCCACAGCGGTGGGCACACCTTCATGCTGTACAGCATCTGGTTTTTGTCGTTCTCCCCCAGTTCAAACCAGGTCACCACACCTTTCACCCGGCGCTGTACGTCATCGCCCTGCCATACCGTCAGGTAGGCCATTTTGTCCAGCACCTGCGCAAATTCAAGGGAGAGAAACTGCTGGCTGACCAGAGAGAGATCGAGGGAAAAGAGCGAAGAGAGTGACTGGTTCAGATGAAAGGAGACCACCGCAAACGTGTCCGGTGGCAGGCCGTCCACTTCCAGCGTGAAACGTAATCCGGTTGACATAGCAACCTCCGGGTTTAAGGAAAAACAGACAGTTCGCTGTTAAAGCGGCTGTGACAGTACAGTGTTACGCTTGCGTTCAGGCACGCTACCGCCGAAGTTTCCGGCATCCGCCATCTCCCGTGAACGTAACCCCTTACTGACAACCTTTCTTTCTACGGCGTAATACAAAAACAGCATCCGGCCTGATAGCCGGATGCTGTTGGCTTAACTTATGCTTCCAGCGGTGCGCGCCAGTCGTCGGCACCAGAGGTGCCAGACTTGACGTGTTCCCACTCTATTTTGCGGTAGGCCAGTGAAACTTCGAGCAACTGGGTGAACTCGCGTTTCGCCGGATCCTGGCAATGCGGCATATGCAGTTTCATATCGACAATCGTCGAATCGGTCAGGCGGGTGGTGAAATAATGCTCCTGTTTGCCTTCCACAGAGGTACGCCACCAGTGAAGTTCAGTGGTTGGCAGCATTTCGCCGGAGGCCAGTGCGTTGTACATCAGCGGAACAGCTTTGTTCAGCGCCACGGTAAAAATGAACGGCTTGTGAGCACGCTGACCCGCAGGCTGGCCGGACTGAGGATCTGTCGGGACAGTAACGTTATGCAGGAATTCCTGCACCAGCATCTCGTCTTCGTGCCCCTGCACATAGATGTTGCCGACAGAATCAGCGGTAAATGCACCTGCAGTAATATTTCCCTGGGTCTGACCAGTGATGGAGATATAACACGGTGTTGGCATTTGTAAACTCCTTGTTAACGTGGTTAATTACTACTTACAATGACCTGCCGTTAATCCCAGACAGGCAGATGCAGCTCACTTCACGGAACCGCATCATTTTTCAGTATTTTTTACATACAAACCGAGCTAGAATTTACGGTTGTCGTAAAAACTATTTTTAAAATCATTAAATCTCTTATTCAGCAATAACTTAATAATATATATCTGGATAACCATACCCAACTGTTCAAAGTCCGTATTGCCTCCATAAAATGGCCAAAACTGAATCATGAATAAATATTGTATTTATCCTTTATGAATTATCATTTTGATAATTTTTGAGATATTCCTTAAAAATACCCACTTAATCAATCACAAAACAAATATATAAACAAGCAATCATCAGATTAGCTTATGTTTAATGAAATTATTGTATAATTCAATAAGTTATATAAAAACTCTATATTTAAATTATTGCCATAATACACCTGACGCGAATTGCAAAGGTTCACACAATCTATTTAACGCTTGCAGAATCCCCCTCTTTACGATCGATAAAAAGTCCTTTTCTTATTTATTTTGAAGCGTAGAATGCGGGGTGATGAAGGAGTGGTGATTTTATTTTCACCGCCATTAGGGCGGCATTGCCGATATTTTTTTGCGGTACAAATATGCCGTGTTCATGGCCTGTACGAGATAACATGACGGATCACTTTTATGAGCAAAAAATTTGAAGGCAGCGTCGCGCCTCGCGAGCGTATAAATATATCCTATGTCCCGAAGACAGACGGCCAGACGGCTGAAGTGGAGCTTCCGCTTAACATGCTCGTTGTCGGCGATACCGGAAATACGCAGGAGACATCCCCACTGGATGAACGTCAGGCAGTTTCCGTTAACAAGCACAATTTCGGTGCGGTGATGGCTGAAGCAGCCATTGGCCTCAATTTTACCGTCCCCGCCACGCTGAAGGGAAGCACAACGGACGATGAACTGAATGTGGCGCTGAATATCAAATCACTGGATGATTTTTCACCAGATAGCGTGGCCCGGCAGGTTCCGGAAGTGAATAAATTGCTGGAACTGCGTGAAGCACTGACTGCACTGAAGGGGCCGATGGGTAACCTTCCGGCATTCCGTACCCAGCTCCAGGCATTGCTGGAAAATGAAGAGTCCCGCGAGCAGTTGCTCAAAGAAATCGGCCGGGTGAGCAATAAATAACCACCACTATTTCATTAAACAGGGTTATCCAGGCATGACGGCACACAAAAATATCTCCGGGACATACCACCTCTCTGTTGCAGACATTCTGCAGGTGGTTTACCAGGTATGTTTCAGCCCGTCCGTTGAAATCAACCAGGATGGTGTGGCTGCGCTGATTACAACACTGGATCGCCGTATCAGTGATCTATTGGATGAGATTATCCATTTTTGTGAGTTTCAGCAGAGCGCGTCGCACTGGCAGCGCGTACTTCACTGATGGCGAAAAGCCGGTTTCAGACACACAGCTAAAACAGAAGGATTTTCAGTATGTCTTTACAGGAAGAGGAACTCGTTTCCAGTCATGCCGGGCAGCCTGAGCAGGCATCGTCGCTGCTTGATCAAATCATGGCACAGACCCGTATTCAGCCCGGTTCGGAAGGTTATGACGTTGCCCGCCAGGGTGTGACAGCCTTTATTGCCAGCATCCTGCAATCCACTGCATCTGCCGAACCGGTCAATAAACTGGCCGTGGACAGCATGATTGCAGATATTGATGAACGCATCAGCCGCCAGATGGATGTCATCATCCATGCGCCTGCCTTTCAGCAGGTCGAATCGTTCTGGCGCTCACTGAAAACCATGGTGGATCGCGTTGATTTCCGTGAAAACATCAAGGTCAACGTGCTTCATGTCACCAAGCAGGAACTTCTGGAAGACTTTGAGTTTGCGCCAGAAATTATTCAGTCCGGATTTTATAAGCACGTTTATTCGTCCGGTTTCGGACAGTTTGGCGGTGAACCCATCGCTGCCGTGCTGGGCGCTTATGAGTTCAAGAATACCGCGCCTGACATGAAACTACTGCAATACGTCAGTGCCGTGGGCGCAATGGCGCACGCACCGTTCCTGTCCTCCGTTTCCCCGGAGTTTATGGGGCTGAACTCGTGGACCGAACTGCCTAATATCAAAGAGCTTTATGCCATCTTTGAAGGTCCGGCCTACACCAAATGGCGCGCTCTGCGTGACTCGGAAGATTCGCGCTATTTAGGGCTTACGGCACCCCGCTTCCTGCTTCGCCAGCCTTATTCACCAACAGATAACCCTGTTAAGAACTTTAACTATTACGAAGATGTCAGCCAGAACCACGAAGATTATCTGTGGGGTAATACGGCCTGGATGCTGG